>Ga0155657_121_pt1 | contig 62835 bp, 58 predicted proteins | sample RifCSPlowO2_01_FD_107314 | JGI IMG/M metagenome (GOLD analysis project Ga0155657, IMG submission 107314) | Candidatus Nealsonbacteria bacterium RIFCSPLOWO2_01_FULL_43_32
CAAAACACTGCGGGCTTAACGGAAAAACGCCGAACGAAATGCTTAAATTGTCAACTTAAAAAAACCGCCAAATGTCTGTATCTAAAACAAAATGGCCCAGAATTAAAATAAAAGAGGCCGAACCTCTTTCATTTTTTATACAACTTCCTAATCCGATTAATATCGCCAACTGTGATCCATGCTGACATTGCGCCAAATCCAGCTTTATTAATATTAAACGGTTTAATTTCCTGCGGATTTTTCAAGAATATAAGTATGCAATATTTTTTATTTTTAAATCTATTAAAAAATTCAGGTATTTTCTCTTTTTCCAATCCGTCATCATCACCATATTCATTTAATATCTGCTCCACTCTCTTGGGAGTTAGGTCAGTAAATTGCATAACCTTACTGACTTCCGCTTTTATTCTTACTGGCCCTCCCGAATCTTTAAAATAAACCGTTTCGCCTGCTTTAATGCTGTCCCAGGGCTTATATCTGACCGAATACCACCTGGACTCAATCTTTTTCTGGCCGGTCAGAATTTTATCCGTCAGTCCCCACGATTTTTTCATGATCGCTAAGTGTTCCATAACACTTATATTGCTTCCAGCGGATAAATGTCTAATGCCACTTCTTCGTAGGGGTGTGCTTCTTTGATTGCTTTTACCACATCGGTCAGTTTATCCCGTTCGCATACGGCTTCTATTCTTTCTTCCGCCACCGATTCGAGCTTTCCGACTTCTCCGATGTTGGGATGCGCGCCCTTCTGGGGCCTGAATCGCCCAATGCCTTTTGAGGAAAAACTGCAGCAAGCGTAATTGCCTAGTTTTCCCGCTCCAGCTTTTCCTATGGCTTCCCTGACTGCATTCGCATGAGTCTCGGGCACAAAGACAACTATTTTCACTATTTTTGATTTATTTTCCATGGCAATGTTTATATTTAATCGGGCGGCCGTCGGGATGAGTCGCTCCGCACGGGCAGGGGTCGTTGCGCCCCGCCTTCGCTCCGCTTTGCGGAGCTTCGACGGGCAAGCCCACTTTTTTCGGTTGTTCTTTTAAAGAAACTTTCAGAATGGTACTGGCGATGCTTGAGTCAAGCGTGCTTAACAGCTTCTGGAACATTCTGTGGCCTTCGGTCTTGTACTCCACCAAAGGATCTCTCTGGCCGTAAGCCCTCAGCCCGACCGAGTCCCGAAGGGACTCCATCTCCTCCAGATGGTTCATCCAAAGCATGTCCAAAGTCCTCAAAGCGACCACCTTAGCAACCTTATCAAAATTATCACCCAATTCTTTTACTTTATTCTCTAGGGCATCTTTTTCTTCTGGGGACCTTAACCAATTTCTTAATTTTTCCGCCCAAACCGATGATTTCTGTCCCTGCGGGACATCTCCAGTAGGGAGACAGTCTTCGGTTTCTTGAAGAAATTCTTTCCTCTTTCTATAAATCACCTCCCGATGCTTGTTGAGCACGTCATCATACTCCAAAACGTAGCGCCGGGCGTCAAAATGCATACCTTCAATCTTTGACTGGGCCGATTCAATGGCGCTGGAAATCATCTTGGCCTCAATCGCCTCGTCCTCGGGCACCTTCAACAGACCCATCAAAGACTTAATCCTGTCTCCTCCAAAAATCCTCATCAAGTCGTCTTCCAGGGCAACAAAAAACTGGGAGGAACCCGGGTCGCCCTGCCGGCCCGACCTACCCCTCAACTGATTGTCAACTCTTCTGGCTTCGTGACGTTCCGTGCCGATGACGTGCAGGCCTCCCAATTCCCTAACCCTTCGACTGCGCTCAGGGTCATCCTCGGGATTGCCACCGAGGATGATATCCACGCCTCGGCCAGCCATGTTAGTAGCAATGGTGACCGCACCCAATCTGCCGGCTTGAGCAATGATTTCTCCTTCTTTTTCGTGCTGTTTGGCGTTCAAAATCTGATGAGGCACGCCTTCTCTCTCCAGCAGCTTCCCAAGGTATTCGTTTTTTTCAATGGAGGTGGTGCCGACCAGAATCGGCTGACCCTTTTCGTGCCTTTGCTTAACCTCTTTGACCAGCGCCTGGAATTTACCGCTGACTGATTTATAAATCCTGTCGGGCAGAAGTTTCCTCCTCATCGGCTTGTTGGTCGGGACAACCACCACGTCCAGACGATAAACCTTGTCAAATTCTTCAGCCGAAGTCGCGGCCGTGCCGGTCATGCCGGCCAGTTTCTGATACATTCTGAAATAATTCTGGAAAGTAATGGAAGCCAGAGTCAGGGATTCGGGCTGGACTCTGACGCCTTCTTTGGCTTCAATGGCCTGATGCAGCCCGCCTGACCAGCGCCTGCCCGGCATCAATCGACCGGTAAACTCATCAACAATAATCACTTCATTGTTTTTCACCACATAGTCCCTGTCTCTTTTAAACAAGGCCTGGGCTCTCAAAGCCTGTTCCAGATGATGGACGTATTTGATGCCTTTTTCCTCATAGATATTACCCATGCCCAAAGTTTCCTCTATTTTGTTGACGCCAATTTCGGTCAAAGTGACCGCTTTGAGCTTTTCATCGATTTCGTAATCGGTGGCCTGGTCCAGTTTGGGAATGAGCCTGGAAAATTCCTGATACCAGTTTGAACTTTCCATATCGGGCGCGGAAATGATCAGCGGGGTCCTCGCTTCATCAATTAAAATCGAGTCCACTTCGTCAACAATGGCGAAGTGATGTCCTCGCTGCACCTGCTGGGACAATTCATAAACCATATTGTCTCTCAAATAATCAAAACCAAACTCATTATTGGTGCCGTAAGTGATATCGGCTGAATACGCCTCTTGCCTGGAACAAGGCCTCAAGTAGTCCTCCACCACCTTGAAGCCGCCCAGCATATCTCTCTCTTTATCCTTATTGGCTAAGGGATCATATATGTAGGCGGCCTCGTGCACGATACAGCCAACGGACAGCCCTAAGGCATAATAGATCTGCCCCATCCAGACCATGTCGCGCTTCGCCAAATAATCGTTGACCGTGACCACGTGCACGCCCTTGCCTTCCAAAGCGTTCAGATAAACGGGCAGAGTGGCGGCCAGAGTTTTGCCTTCGCCGGTTTTCATTTCAGCAATCTTGCCCTGGTGCAGAACCACGCCGCCGATTAACTGAACGTCAAAATGCCGCTGATTAAGCGTTCTTTTTGAGGCCTCCCTGACCAGCGCAAACGCCTCCGGCAACAAATCCTCGATATTTAAGTGACTTCGGGAGTCACTTAATTTTAACTTTAATTCATTTGTTTTTTCTTTTAATTTTTCATCAGAAAAACCCTCGAATTCCTTTTCAAAGTTGTTTATCTTTTCAACCACGGGCTGCAGTTTCTTGATATATTTCTCGTTCGCATCCCCAAAAACCTTAGTTAAGATTGACATATCTGGTAGATTAAATTATATTATAGAATCGTGTCTTTGACAACGAAATATGTGAAAGGTAGGATTGAGAAATGGAATTATATTTAGCAATACTGGCAGGTTTGGGCGGAATGTTCGGTTGGGGTTTGGCTGATTTTTTTGCCAAAAAAACGTTAGACAAGGTAACCCCCATCAAAGCTTTCCTGTATTCACACGTCTTTGGACTTACCCTGCTTTTAATCTATCTTGTTTTTAATCGAGGACCTATTAATCTTAGCCCGAAAATCATTCTCTTTTTGATAGCGTTCGGCATCGGCGACCTCACCGCTTATACGCTTTTCTACCGGGGATTGCAGAAAGGAATGGTGAGCATTATCGGACCGATCGTGTCCATGAACAGCGGCGTCGCGGTGCTTGTTTCTTTTTTTTGGTTCGGCGAGCTTATCACCGCGATGCGATGGATGGGACTTGGCATTGTTCTTCTGGGAACAATCCTGATTTCTTTCCAGCTGCAAAAAACCGAACTCGGCCTGAATATCAAGAATATGACGAGCGGACTGCCGGAAGCGATAGCGGCGATGGTCATCTGGGGACTCTTTTTTCCTTTATGGGACTGGTTTCTGACCTACCAAGGAGAAGGCTGGATATTTTCTCTCACATCAGTGACTGTGGCCGAAATCGCAGGGGCTTTCATCTTTATCTATTTCCTTTCTCGGCTAAGAAAAACTCCGGCCGATATACAGGTGAAAGAAAAACAAATCTGGTTTTGGCTGGCACTGATTGGCATTTTCACGACAGCCGGCTCTATCTTTGTCGCTTGGGGATACAGATTTACCAGCATCACCAGCGCCGTGGTCGTTCTAGGCGCGGCGTATTCCTTGCCGACCATTGTCCTAGCCCGAATCTTCCTTAAAGAAAAACTGGCTTTCAACCAGCTCATCGGAGTCGTGGCCATCATCGGAGGATTAATAATTTTAGTTCTATAATACAAAAGCCCAGCGGAAAACCGTTGGGCTTTTCAATTAACTTATTTAATTAAACATTTATAGAATTTTTCCGGAGTTTTGCCCAAAGAAAGCTTTTCAAACGGACAAAGGCCGGTTTGGTCGCGGTTCAAGATATTGGGAACTGTTTTTTGGGAATAAAACTTAATTTTGTATTTCCTTAAGGATTTAGCCGCAAGCTTACTGCCGGTTTTTCCGTAAATTTCTTTGGCTTTTAAATAAGCAGCCAACAAAGCCGCTCCCCGTCCGACTATCTTATCAAAGATAACTAAATTGCTATATTTCTTGTCATGTTTCTGAATAAAAGCCAGGAGTCCTGCGACTCCTGCTTTTTTTGACCGGAAGATCAAGTTCCCCCGCCTTCGTCCCGCTAAGCGGGACTTCGGCGGGCAAGCAAGCCAAATTTCTAATCCCCAGGAACTTTTCAAAAATTTCTCAAATTTTTGTTTCACTTTTCTTGAAAACAAACTTTTGCAAAAGATAAATAATCGTCGGGATTAAAGCCAGCTGCAGAGCTATACCTAGCCAGCTCATCTGGATAAAAGCCCAGGGGTTTGCCTGGTTCCCTGCAATAAAGATAAAAGCTAATCTCGCCACTCTGCCCAAAACCATAGCTGAAATCAAAGATACCCAGATGTTTAAGCCTTTTTCTCTTAAAAGACCGACGGCCAAGCCGTAAACGCTCAGCTCTAAAATGGTTTCGGGTAAAATAACCATAGGCGGCAGATGAGTGATGCCATAGCTCATTAAGGGGCTTAAAAGTCCGACCAGCAAACCTGTCCGCCAACCGAATAAAATTCCAGCCAGCAAAACAAAAATATGCATGGGCAGGAACTTTGGCCCAGTCAGATTAAACTGATGGAAAATAGCCGGAGTCGCAACTGACAGGCCCACGAAAACTAACGAGAAGATATAATATTTTGCTCCGCTGAAGGTTAAAATCTTAGGAAGCGCTTTGGTTTGTGTTGTCATATATTTATTTAATAATATAATTAATAATCTTGTAAACCAGTTTGGCAGCCAGAAAATCTGGCGCTGTCAAACCGGGAATCGGGTCCAACTCAACCACGTCAGCCCCGATGATTTTTCTTTTTTCAGCCACTTCTTTAATTAAATTAAGAACTTCGTACCAGCCCAGCCCGCCGGGTTCCGGCGTGCCGGTGGAAGGCATAATGGAAGTGTCCAAGCCGTCCAAGTCAAAGGTCAGATAGACGTTTTCTTTTAAGGTAGCGATAATTCTATCAACAGGAATTTCCGGCGCCAAAAAGATATGCTCGGCTTCTTCACCTTCTGGCATGCTCCTGATGCCCACTTGGGTAATGGGCAATCCTAAATCCTTGATTCTTTTCATCACGCACGCGTGGTGAAACTTCGTTCCCTCAAACTCCTCTCGCAAATCAGAATGAGCGTCTATCTGCAAAACTGAGAAATCATCAAATTTTTCTTTGAAAGCCTGGACCGCTCCCAGAGTGATTGAATGCTCACCGCCCAGCATCATTGGAAATTTTCCATCCTGCAATAATTGATCAACAACGTTTTTGATGCGAGCTATGGTTTCTTCGGGCGAATTTTTAGAAGGTTCCAGCAACTCTAAAGTAAAAATGCCCTGCTTTGAGGCGTCTTTTTTTGTTTCCATGTCATAAAGCTCAATATGACGCGAGGCCTCGATCATGGCCTGAGGACCGTCTTTGGTACCTGATTTCCAATAAGTCGTGGAGTTGTAAGGCACGGGGAAAATCGCCACTTTAGCTTTTTCATAATCTTGCTCGTTAAGCCCCAGGAAATTGAAGGGCTCTAAGGTTGGATAGGAAAATTCTTTCATTGATCAAGTTTTTATTTTAATAAAAACGAAGATGAAGATGAAGCCTTGCTTCATCGCCCTAAATTACCGCTGGTGCTTTTTATAAAGCTCATCAGCCGTCCAGCTGACCGGCTTGTCCTTAATTTCTTTTTCCAAATCATAAACCAGCTGATCAAGCTTAAGATAGAGATTCTTTTGTTTTCTCGGCTTAGCCTTGTCTATGGCGTAACTGAAAAGAATGGGCGTGGCCAAAGTCGTGTCAGCGTAGACTACGACTGTATCTTTTAATTCATCTGGATTGATTTTTCCCCAGGAAACCGCTTCTTGCGGAGTCGCTCCGCTCAAGCCCCCCCACTGCGGACTGTCCATGGTCACCTGGATGAAATAATCGTGTCCGCCTCTCTCTATCCCCAGGCACTCCCATAGAAACGGCTGGGTCTGCATATAAAAATTCTTGGGGGAGCCTCCGCCAAGAAGTATAGCGCCGTTCTTTTTGGCCGCATTCACAATGGCCACCGTTTCAATCACGTCCCAGTTAGGATTAATATGTAAATCAATCGAGCCCTTTCTTTCCAGGCCTTTGTGCCTGGCCTTGTTGAAATTAGCCAAGTCCATGCCGTAAGTGCTGTCGCCGGGCGAAGAGGTGTAAACCGGAATATTGTATTTGGCCGCTTGCGCCAAAATGGAACCTTCGGGATTGGGCGCGTCTTTCAAAAGGCACTTACCCAGATAGTTATGAAACTCGGCAGAGGAAACCGCGCCTCTGGGCGCTTTCTTGTCCAATAAAACTTTCTGAGTCCACTTATCGGTGTTTAATAAAGTATCCGTGGTTAAGAAAATATCGTAAATCCTCACCACTCCGTGCTTATACAAGGTCGTGTCGTCTATCTGCCAGGTTCCTTTATATAAAGGAAAGTTCAAGGCGAAATGAGTATCATGATAGAGGTTGGCGCCGGTTGAAATGATAAAATCAATAAAGCCCTTCTCCATCATGGAAACAAAAAGTCCGGACATACCGGCCGGGGTCAAAGCGCCTGCAATCGTCACTCCGATGGTGGCATCGTTTTTTTGAGCCAGCATTTTTTCAACTAACAGCCGGCTGGCTTCCCCAAGTCTGGCCGAATTATAAGCTTGGTAATAATTTTCAACCAAATCAGAAACCAAAAGACCTTTCTTTAATTTCAAAGATGAGATTTTTTTACCGGAAAGAAAAGGATTTTTTTTCATCGAGCTTTAATAAATTAAAGCGAAGATTAAGAAGAGGACTAAGTCCTCTTCGCATATTCATATTTTTCTTAAGGAATAAAAACAGCCATGGCCACCGTGGAAACCCAGCGGCCGTCTTTGTCGCCTCGGGCGCTTTGCGTCACGTTGGTGGTACGCACAATTTTCCCTGACAAACGAAAGGCCTGGCGCCGCGAGTCCCAAGCCTCATCGGGATTGAATTTCAAACCCAAAGTGGAAGCTAACATGGAAGCTGCCAAATCTTCGGCGTAGTCGCCGGCCCTGTCGCTCGTTTCGCCGAAAGGATGATGCTCTGAAAGATAGCCGTACTTTTGCTTATCTGCGGGAATAGCGCAACCGACCGAAGCGGAAAGAAGACGATTGGACTCATTGGTACAATTTCTGGCCAAAACCACAAAAACTACTTCGCCCGGGCTTAAAAATTCCAAGCCCTTAGCTCTGGTAACTTTTTTACAACCGGGCGGCAAAATACTGGAAACTGAAACCAAATTAAACGCGGCCATGCCCGCATCTCTCAACGCCAGCTCAAAAGAAGCCAGGTAATCCCGGTGAATGCCTACTCCTTTGGTGAGAAAAAATTTAGTCGGTACCATTAAAATCCAGAAAATATTTTTCTTTTATCCATTATTCCATTATGCCAAGAATCTTGTCAAGAGATTTTTTGAATTTCTTCTTCAAGTTTAATCCCAAATTTATTTTTAACTTCTTTTTTTGCCAAATTAATCAACTTTAAAACATCTTTGGCTTTAGCTCCGCCGCAATTAACGATGAAATTGGCGTGAAGTTGGGAAATTTGGGCCTCGCCGATTTGTTTTCCTTTCAATCCGGCTTTTTCAATCAAATCCCTGGCCCTAACATGCTTAAAATTTTTAAAAATGCTACCGGCCGAAGGGTTAAAAGGGTGATGAGACTTTCTATGATCTAAAATCTCCCGCGTTCTCTCTTTGATTTTTTCTTTGTTTTCTTTCTTCAATTTTAACTTGCATGACAAAACAATGAAATTGGGATTTTTTTTAAAAATGCTTGACCGATATGAAAATTGACATTTTTTATTATTAAAATTTTTAATTTTGAGATTTCGGGCATCTAGGGCTTTCACCATCATAACAATATCTTTCATTTCCGAATCAAAGGCTCCGGCGTTGCCTCTGACCGCTCCGCCCAATGTTGCCCCGGGAATGCCGCTAACCCACTCCAGACCGGATAACCCAGCGTTAGCAGCAGTATTCACAAGCTTTGCCAAGCTTACGCCCGCTTCAGCGATAATTTTTGTAGTTTGTAGTTTGTAGTTTGTAGTTTGTAGTTTGATGACTAATCCGTTAAATCCTTTATCGGAAATCAAAAGGTTGCTCCCGCCGCCTAAAATAAAAAAGGGCAACCTGGCTTTCTTTGAAAAAATGATTGCCTCAATTAAATCTGTTTTGTTTTTGACGATACAAAAATATCTGGCCGGGCCGCCAATCTTAAAGGTTGTATAATTTTTCAATAAAATATTTTTCTGAAATCTCATGATAGTCGATGAAGTTAGAACTTCATCTTCACCTTCGTTCCGCTAAAGCAGAACTCGGTAAATAAAGGGCGGGGAAAAAACCCCAATTCATTGAATTTAGTGAGTATCCCCGCCCAATTGCATCATAACAATTATAAAAAAAACGACAAGCCTTGCTTAAGGAAGGCTCGTCGTCGAATTGAAGCTTGCGCTCACTAAATTCTATTTACATCTTAGCAAGCCGACCTTACTTTGTCAAGAGCTGATTGATCTTTGCCCTTGTAATGGGACCCGCGAAACCGGTGCCTTGAATGCCGTATTTTTCTTGGAAACGAACGACGGCGGCTTTGGTCAAAGTAAAGAAATTACCATTAACAATGCCCTCTGGATAAATACCGCTTCCCTGGTTTTTCAAGAATTCCTGTAAGCATCTGACCTGGATATTGTCTCTCATGCCAAAATAAAGGTTTTGATTAATCGCTAGGCAGGAAGCAGTGCCTCGTAACTGGGCCAATATTCCTTGCAATTTAATAATGACCGCTTGAATTTCGGTGATACGGGCCAAAAGTTCGGCTCTGTTCATTTGAAAAATTGGCTTTGACAGCGGCGACAACGAAGGAAGGATTATTTCTTTCTCCTGCTGCGTGGTTGCTGTCCAGGAGAATGTCCGGGACGGCTCAAGACTCGAAAAATCGGCAGTTCTATTTTGAGCAATGGGGATAATAGTCAGAGCCACAGTTTCCGAACCAAAATCAGGTATGACCATCTCGCCGTTTTGCGTCGTATCCAATGATAAGATATTGATGGATGTATCGCCTCCGGCGGTACTTGTGATATAAGGCACTTTGAAAATTATATTGTTGCTCCCTTGGAAATCAACACTAAGCGTTCCCTGCCCGCCGATGAATTTATGCCAGTTCCCGGCCCAATCCTTGGTGGTGTTGGTAACCGACAAAACACTTTGGCCGACAAACGGCAGATAGTTGACTAAGGGAGTAACGCGCAGATCCTTTAAATTTTCATTGTAATAACAGTATTTTTCTGAAATCTGGCAATTGTTAACTAAAACAGCCACCGTCCAATTAGTAAAAATCTGTGCGAAATCTTCTTTGAAGCCCTGCTTCGATAAAACAGCATTAATGCTTTGGATGCCGGTTTGCGACATTTTCAAAGAATCGGCCAGAACCTGGACTCCGTAATGGTCAACTAAATATTGAAGGAATAAGTTGGCCACGCCGTAATCGGCCGGGGCATCGCGCCATTCGGTCAAAGGATCCGATGGTTTGTCTAAGAAATCTTTAACTCTCCTTTGGAGATTACTGCCTTCGTAGGGCGTGTCATACCCCAATAAAGTAGGGGCGTAATCGGCTCTGGCCTCATTTAACCAAACGTCTTCTGCCACATGGTTGATTCTGTCTTTCTGGTTAAAAGTAATCAGATGGATAAACTCATGGGCCAAAAAACCTTTAGCATAAGCAGTATTAAGATATTGAGCGTTCAAATAAATCATCTCTCGCTCATTGGACTCCGGAAGCTGGACTTTGGGATATTCGTCCGAACTGTCAAAATAACCGCCACTTTCCTTTTTCATCGGGTGCATTAAAACAGTGACCCTGGTGTCTTTATCAATGCCCGGCGACCACTCCGAACCGAAAGTCCTGGTCAGTTTGGGGTAAATAGCGGTTTCAAACTCTTCGCTCAAGGAAGTTAATGATTGGTTAAGCTCTGACTGTCGCTCGGCATTTAATTCTCCCCAAAACTTTGTATCAATATACCAATACAGCGTAGGAGAAAGTCGTATTAAGGTAGCGGTAAGTTCAGTTCTTTGGGAAAGATCATAAGAAGACTCGACATTAAAATTTGTTTGCTGACCCAAAATATCCTGCGCTTTAATAAAAAGGGGCGAAGAAAGAAAAATAACAGTGATCGCCAGGAATAAATTTTTTTTAGGCATTTTATTGGGGCAAAGACTTTAAAAATTCTTCAATTTTAGGAGTAAGGTCCGGACTAAGCTCTATTACTTTCGCTGCTGCCTCTCTTGCCCTTTCAAATTGACCCAAATTGGCGTAGCTGACCGCTAACGCAGCCCAGACGAGAACTTTATCGGGGTTTATCTTTATCATCCCCAAATAAAGATCAATTAAATCTTGGTCATTCTTATTAATTAAATTAGGATCTTCGCCTGCTAGTTGATAAATTTCAATCACTTTTTTGAGATCTTCTTCGTTATCTTTCCAATTATAACCGTTATGTTGAGCGTCGTATGCTTCTTTCAAGGCGAGTTGATAATTACCGGCGATCTTATAAGCCATAGCTAGATACCAATGCGAATAGCCCAGTTTAGGCTCCAAATCAACGGCTTTTTGCAAAAGCGAAAGGGTTTGGGCGATTTCCCCTCGAGCCAATTTGGCTTCGGCCAGATTCCAGTAACCCTGCTGGTTAGTCGGACTTAACTGGATAGCTTTTTCTAAAATTTGTTCGGCTTTAACAATTTTTTCTTCTTGGCCGCTAAAACGATACGAACTGATGTAAAGCTCTCCTAAGAAGAGGCGCGGCCGAAAATCCAAATAATTCTGTTTAACGCTTTTTTCCATCTCCGCCTCGGCCAGATTAAAAGCTTTTTGAAAAGACTCTTTATTTTCTTCGGATATTGATTGATAACCCGCTTTATACATCTTTTGGGTAAATTGTTCTCTCGGTTCATATTTTTCCATCCAACTCTTTAAAGATTCTTGAAAAAAAGAAGAAGATCCATCTACCTCTTGAGAGCTGACCATTTTAATAACGTAGGCGTTCGCCCGCAACGGCTGGATGTTGACCGTCCAAAAAACAAATACCGTCGCCCCAATAATAACGAAGGCTAAAACGGGGTTGACCCTTCTTATGGCTGCTGGCCCTGCTGTCTGCTCTTGGGTCAGAAAGCTCACCAGAGCCAGAACTAAAAAGAAAACCAGATAAGTGTTAATCATATCAAAAACGAATAAATTTTGGAAGAAATAAACCAGCAGCAGGACGCTCAATCCTAATGGGAAAAAGATATTTCTTTTTTCAACTATTTTCGGCGTAAGGCGTAAAAGTTCATAAATGGCAATGATAAAAATAGCGAGATAGCTTAAAAGGCCGACCAAACCAGTCGTCACCAATGTATCTAAAATAATATTATGAACCCGGTCAAACCAAATTTCACTGCCGCATTGGGGCAAAAACATACAGGGGTTGAAATATTTACTGAAAACAACAATAAAATTTTCCGGCCCCCAACCCAAAACCGGTTTTTCGAGAAACCCCTTCCAACCGTTTTCCCAGACAATGAACCTTGATTTCATCTCGGTTAAGGTACTCGTTATTTCACTCTTGGCGAGGGAAGGTTGGAAAACGGCTAAAACTATACCAGAAATTATCAAAACTAAAACAATCGCCCACGCTAATCTTTTCAGTATTTTTTTCCGAGAAAAGAACAGAAAACCTAAGCCCAATAAAAATAGTCCTCCGAAAAAAGCAGCAATGGCTCCCCGGCCTGTCGAATTCAATAAAACCGGCGTCATAATTAATAAAGAGGTTCCGGCGAAAATCTGCCAGAATCCGCCCCAGGCGGATTTCTTGAGAAAATTAGAGAGCAATAAAATTATAGCGAAAAATACATCAAAAAGCAGATAAGCGGCCATGAAAGAAGTATTGCCGATGGTGCCCCCGCCCCGCGTTGAAATTTCTTTGCCCAATAAAATATAAAGACTAAGGATCACCCCGACTATCACCGACACCCCCAGAGCTCTTTCCCATTCTTTTCTTTCTTTAAAGACGCTGCTTAAAATAATAAAAAGGGCGAAAAGGTGCAACATCGTCAGAATGCCGGTCATTCTTTCATTGGTTGACCAAAAAGACCGCTCCAAGTTGACGCCGGTAAAGGAAGCTAAAATAAATATTGCCAAATATAAAGCAACGGCAATAGTGAGAGCGTTAATGCGCGGTCGCCAACACCTATTGATTATCACTAAAAAGATATAAGACGCTAGAATAATTTCTACAATAATCCGGAAAAAAATAGTCTTGGGAGCGACGAACGGAAAAAAGAATTTCGTGTTGATAATCAGGGGGGTAAATAAAACCAAATAAGTTCCCCAAGTTATAACGAAAAGACAAACCCTTTCCAACCCGGGTTGATATTGAAATTTTGGCTTTTCTTTTCCGTCCTCGCCGAGACTGCGGCGGGCAAGTTTTTCTCTTGATTGCTTACCCATATTTTTTTATTTTACCTTAATTAGAATCGGACGACAAGGGCTCAAAGAAGCTTCGCTTCTTTTCGACTTTCGCCCCGCTTTGCGGGGCTTGGTGCTTGATTTTTTCTGTTCCTTAAACTAAAGTAAAGAAGATGAGTAATGTCCTAAATTTAAGGAAAATTCTTCTTCTTTTTGGCGATATTGTTCTTCTTTATTTGGCATTGTTTCTAACAGTCTTTTTTGATTTTCCTCAGCATGTGCTTCCCTTTTCAATTTTATATTTCTTTTGGCTGATTATTTTTTATATTTTCGGCCTCTACGATCTCGGCGCCATTAGAATCAGGGTGGTTCTGTATCCTAAAATTTTAGGCGCAATTCTTTGCGGGCTTGGATTAGGGATGGTCTTTTTCTATTTGGTACCACTTTTTGGAATTACTCCCAAAACCAACCTGCTCTTGAACGTTTTAATCTTCGGGGTTTTATTTCTAATCTGGCGCAAGCTTTTTGGCTTTTTATTTTCTTCCCGTTTCTTCAACAATGTGGCGATCTTGAGTAGAGACCCGCAAAAAATCGAAACTTTAGCAAAAGAGATAGCCCTCCGTCCTTACCTGGGGTATAAATTAACGGCCACTTTTAACGATGGCAAAGACTTGCTTGCCAAAATCCAAGAGAAGAAAATTAACGCGCTGATCGTCGCCGAAGATTTTGAAACAGATTTCGATCTATTAGAAAATCTCTATCAATGTTTGGAAGCGAGGATAATCTTTTTAGATTGGAACCAGGCCTACGAATTATTTTGCGAAAAAATACCCACCGCCTTTCTGCAGAAAAAATGGTTTTTAGAAAATCTGAAAGAGGGAGAAAGAAAATTTTATGACAAAATAAAAAGAGGGCAAGATTTGATTTTAGCGACAATTTTACTGATTGCTACGAGCATCTTTTGGCCGTTAATTGTACTTTTGATAAAATTAGGCGATAGGGGTCCTGTAATTTATCGCCAAGAAAGAATCGGCAAAGACAGAAAACCGTTTCTCCTCTTTAAGTTCAGGTCGATGAACGTTGATGCGGAAAGCGAAACCGGCCCGGTTTGGGCTAAAAAAGAAGACCATAGGGTCACGAAAGTCGGAAAACTTTTAAGAAAGATACACCTTGATGAATTACCCCAAATGATTAATGTTTTGAAGGGAGATATCAGTTTGGTGGGGCCCAGACCGGAACGCCCCGAGTTTGTCGAAAAATTGGAAAAAGAAATTCCCTACTATCACGTGCGTCACCTCATCAAGCCAGGCTTCACCGGCTGGGCCCAATTGAAGTTCAGATACGGCCGGTCGGTCGTCGACAGCAAAGAAAAGTTTCAATATGACTTATATTATATGAAAAACAGGAGTCTTTTTTTGGACTTAGGAATTTTGTTAAAAACCTTTCAATTATTTTTTAAAAAAGAGAAATGATAAATAAAATTAGAAATCAGATTTACCGACTTCTAAGAAGTACTCAAAAATACACCAGCACCGATAATGTTTATTTGGCCCGAGGCGGGTTCTGGCTGATCTTGGGGCAGGTTACTGCGGCCGCTACCTCTTTTTTATTAGCTCTGGCTTTCGCCAATTTACTTCCGAAAGATACCTACGGCAATTACCAATATATAATTTCTTTAGTGGGAACTCTGGGCATCTTTAACCTGACCGGAATGAGAATAGCGGTCAGCCAGGCAACTGCCCGGGGGTTGGAAGGCTCTTTTTACACTGGTTTTAAAACCCAATTAAAATGGGGATTTTTGGCGAGTATTGTGGCTATCGGAGGCGCTCTTTATTATTGGCTTCGAGGCAATATACTTTTGCCCATTCCCCTGCTGCTCATTGCCGTCTTTCTGCCCCTGATGTTAGCTTCTCGGGTTTATATCGGCCTTTTAGCGGGAAGAAAACTGTTTAACGTCCAGACAAAATACGGCATCATCAATCAGGTTGTCGCGGTCTCTATAATGATTGCCGTTCTTCTTCTCACTAAAAATCTCCTTTGGCTGGTGACCGCCTATCTTCTGTCCCACACTTTTCTAAATTATTTCCTTTACCTTTTAATTAAGCACCGATTTCAGCCGAACAAAAAAGAGGATCCTCAAACCATCTCTTACGGGTTTCATATCAGTCTCATGGCGGTTATGAGCAAAGCCGCCTCTTACGCGGATAAAATAATACTCTTCACCGTAATCGGTTCTAGCCAGTTGGCTGTTTATTCTTTCGCCATTATTATTCCCGGAGAAATTCAAAAAATCCTGGGGCACATTTTAACCCTTGCCGCTCCAAAATTAGCCCCGAAATCCCGGGTTGAAATCAAAAAAACCATCATGAAAAAAGTCGGGAAATTGTTTCTCTTAACAGCGGCCTTAGCCATACTCTATATTATCATTGCTCCCTATTTCTATAAAATATTTTTCCCTCAATATTTAGAGTCCGTCCCTTATTCCCAACTGTTTATACTTTCTTTTATCTCTGTTCCCATGGGCTTGTTGGGCGTCTCCTTCCAAGCTAAAATGATGAAAAAAGAGCTTTATCTGATAAAAATCGCGCCTTTCATTAAAATAGCTCTTTTAGCTGTGCTCATTCCTTTTTACGGAATCTGGGGAGCGATTATGGCGATCATCGGCGCCGAAGCCATCCAATCGGGTTTGGTTTTATTTTTGTTCAGAAAATTTTAATTTTTGGGCTCTTGCCAAGTCCTCGGGGAAATCGATATCAATAAATTGAGCATCTTTAATATCGTAAGCTTTGACTGTTTCCCCTTTTTGAATAAGATGATCAATCACCGTAATAAAAGACGTTTCTAAATTGTCTTTTAATTCGTTCTCCAGTTCTTTGATCAGTTTTTCGGCGCCGTACTCCGAGAACTTGGCAATGCCGATAAATTCGCTGTTTTCTTTGGCCAATTTCGCCTTGCTTATTCTTTTAATCAGCCCCGCCTCTTCGATAATCTTTTCCGCCTCTGCCCTTAAATCATTTTTCTTGGCAGCCAAACAAATATCTCCCTCTTGCCCCAATAACGCCCCGATGGTCTCGGACTCGAATAAAACATCGGAGTATAAAAACAAAAAACCGTTTTTTATTTCATTTTTAGCCATCCAGAGACTGGCGGCTATGCCTGAAACATCGTAAAACGGATTGAATAATGTTTTGATACTCTTCTCCCGGCAAAATTCTTCCATTTTCTTTGATAAGTAGCCGGTGATAACAACCACGTCCTCAAGCCCGGCTTCTTTTAAAAGCCTAATCTGTTTCTCTAAAATAGTCTCTTCCCCGATTTTCAGCATTGATTGGGGAGTTTCTTTGGTTAGGGGCAATAATCGGGTTGATTTGCCCGCCGCTAAAATAATTGTTTTCATAAATTTTTTATTTATTCTAATCTTTCAATCCTGATTATTTTCTTGCGGACATAGGCGCTGAACCGATCGATGGCCGCCACTCCCAAAACCATAATAATTAAAATAGTCAAAACTTCCTGATTGCGGAAAAGCCGCATACTGGTGATTAACTCCATACCGATACCGCCCGCTCCCACCAAACCCAAAACCGTGGCGGCTCGGAAATTGTTCTCCAGATAATAAAAAGCGTAATTAATGAAAAGCGGCTTAACCTGGGGGAAAATTCCCCTGACAATAACCTGAAATTTATTCGCTCCGGTTGAAACAATCGCTTTGATTATTTCGGGATCCACAGTTTCAATCGCTTCGGAAAAGTACCTGCCCAGGGCTCCCGTCACATGAGCGGCCAAAGCTAAAACCCCGGGAAAAGGTCCTAAACCAACCATTGAGACAAAAATCAATCCCCAAACAATTTCGTTGATTCCCCGGCAAGTGTCAAAAACGCCCCTGACCACATGATAGATGAATCTATTGGACGTCACATTTCTCGCCGCGAGAAACGACAAAGGCAGGGCGATTAACGCTCCCAGGGTCGAACCGATAATCGCCATTTGCAGGGTCTCTAAAGCTTTAAGTAAAAATTTACCCAAGTTGCTGACATCGGGCGGGAACATCCTCGACACGAAATCAATCATAAAAGGAATTCCTTCGATGAAATTAATCGGATTTGTATCCGTGCCGCTGATCGACCAATAATAAATAACGATTATTGCAAGGCCGATAAGAAGTTTTCGGTATCTGCTTTTAAAAACCAGTTTTGCCATAAAGATGCCAATCTTCGGTTTCGCCGTAGATGTTAATAAGGTCTTTTTCCGTTAAGTCGGCGGAGCATCCGTTAAAAACTATTTCGCCGTTTCTCATGCCGATGATGCTCGTGCCGTATCTTTTGGCGAAATCGAGAAAATGAAGGCTCGTGACCAAAGTGATGCCCTTTTTGCGGCAAATATTCGTCAACAAATCCATAATCTCTTTCATGAGCTTCGGGTCTAAACTGGAAACGGGTTCGTCGGCTAAAATGATTTCCGGGTTTTGAGATAAAGCTCGGGCGATGGCCACTCTTTGCTTTTGGCCGCCGCTTAAATCCGTCACCCGCTCCTTCTTAAAATCCGCCAAATTAACCATGGAGAGGCTTTCTCTGGCAACGGAGTAATCTTCCGGCGAGAATCTGCTAAAAATGGTATTGAAGTTGGTATTGTATCTCAAACGGCCGTTAAGCACGTTTTGGGCTACGCTCTCTCTTTCGATCAGATTGAAATTTTGGAAGATCATGCCAATCTTGCCCCTAATCTGATATACCTTTTCCAAAGGACTGTGCAGAATATCTTCGCCGTTGATGAATATTCTGCCGGACGAAGGCTCAACCAGCCGGTTGATCGCTTTAAGCAAAGTCGATTTCCCCGAACCGGAAGAGCCGACGATAACCAAACTTTCGCCCTTTTGGATTTCAAGATTAATATTTTTCAGGGCTTCGATCCCTCGATTTTGATAAGTATGGCTAAGATTCTCTATTTTGATCATTTTATTTGGCGGCGCCTGGGGCTGGCCACGTCCATGCCTAAAATTGCCGCAGTTTGCCTAATGATGTCGTAATCGCTGTCAGATACTTCCTGGTACTTGGCGATATCGCCCCAGCCCGAGACCTCGTGAATCGTCTGCTCCTGCATATTAATCAAAGCGTCTTTAATTTTCTGCTTCAATGCTTGAGGCAAATCTCCCCTGATGGCAATGGGCGAGCCGGGAATCGACGGCGAGGTAAAGATGATTTTATTAACCGCCGGGTCAATTTCGCCGGCTTTAACCATTCTATCATAAGAGTTGTCGCTGTCCGCTCCCGCAGCCACTTTTTTATTGGCAATGGCGTATTCCACCGCATTGTGAGTGCCGGCGTAAAAAACCGTACTGAAATCTTTATCGGGATCTATCCCGTTTTCCAGCAGCATTTTTCTCGGAATCAAATTGCCCGAGGTTGAAGCCGGGTCGACAAAAGCGAAGCTTTTGCCTTTTAAATCTTCAAGTTTCGTGATGCCGCTGTCGGCTCTCGCCACAATAACCGAATGATAATCCGATTTGCCGTCGCTTCTCCTTACGCCATTGACGATGGCCTCGGCTCCGGCCATATTTTTAGCAATAATATAAGAGAATGGTCCGAACCAGGCCATTTCAATGTGTTTGGACCTCATCGCCTCAATAGCCGCCGTGTAATCGGAAGTCACCTGGATTTCCACGGGCATGCCTAATTTTTCCGAAAGATAAGCCCTCACGGGCTCGTAATCTCTAATCATTTCTTCGGCGTCATCGGCCGGAATAAGTCCCATCCTTAAAACTTTAATTTCATTTCCTCCACTGGGTTGATTTTTAACTGCTTGCCAAACCCCTACTCCTAAAATAATAACGACGACTGCAACTAATAATTTGGCCATTTTTGACATATTTTTAGTTAAATTAAATTTTAATAATAAATAATGATGTGATTACGTTTCCCGACCTTTAAAAATTTGCCTTACTTTTTCTAAATCCTGCTCCGTATCTATCTCCCACCAGTTTTTCTTAATCAGGACGGGATAAACCTCAAACCCCCTGTCAATCAACTCTTGAAGCATATCGGTCAAATAAGCTTTCTCGAAGGTCGCTGCTTGCTGAAAGGGCTTTCCCCAATATTGGCTTTTCACTCTTTGAAATTCTTTTTTAAAGATTGCGGCGCCCTGCTCACTGAATTTAACCAGACCGATAAACTCGCCTTGCGAGTCTTGAACGGTTAAATGTTTCCCGATTTTTAACACTTGGCCGCCTTGAATCATGACTTTTTCTGCTTCTTCTAACGGGTGTTCTGTCCTGTCTTGATAATATTCCTGCCAATCAATATCAACCACCACGGCAATGTCATTTTTATTCTCCAGCAATCTCTCCACCACGCTTTTGTCGTAGAGAATATCACTGTAAGCAGCGATGAAGCTCCCATTCATTGCCGACTCGGCACAAAATAGAGAGTTTAAAATATTGTTATTTTGATAATTGGCGTTTTCGTAGTATTTTATGCCGGGGAAATTTATTTTATTGCCCTGATATCCCCTGACTATTGCCGCATCTGTTATCCCGCAGAGCTTTAACGTTTGCAGTTGTCGCTCCATAATTGTTTTATCGCCTATTCTTAAGAGACACTTGGGGATATCATTGGTCAGGGGATTTAAGCGTTTCCCCATGCCAGCGGCAATGATGATGGCCTTGGAAATCTTATTCATGTTTTAATATTTTTAATTCCCTGATATTGCTTAAATAACAATACGAAATACATCAGCGGGGAAAGAATTCCGTAAAAAATAACGATTAAAGACACTTTATCTATAATAACGGCCAAAGGAATCCAAAAAATAATGCCGGTGGTTATACCCCCAAAGGACGACAAGATTCTCTTTAATCTCTTATCTGAATAAAAAGCTCTCTCGCCGGCTTTCCGATAGGCCCCTTCCGACTGCCGGCCCGACTGTAAAATAGCGCTGATGTATCTAAGCTTGGCCAAGCGAAGCAACACCTTAAACATTGAGGCGGAAAATCCTAAAAGAATCAGCAAGATCGGGTAAACAAACGCAGCATATGCTCCCAAAGCCAAAGGAATAAACAGCGCGGCGCACTTAATGTCATGAGTCATCGGTTCCATAAAAGAGCCCCCGAGGCCGCTGCCCGAACCCCGGTACCTGGCCACCTCGCCGTCGCTTAAATCTATAATGTGGGCCAGCCAAAGAAGAGCAATGCCCGTTAAACTCCACCAATACTCTCCTTTAATAAAACAAAGACTGCCTAAAACAAAGAGAACCGTGCCCCAAATTGTAACTTGGTTCGCGGTAAGCCTCTTAAAATGTAAAAAGAACCAAGTAAAATAGATGGAAAAATTCCGAAAGAATCGGTTGATGAAAGATTCTTTCCCTGCTTCTCCCTGTTTCTGACAGATTTTTCTTAATTCTTTGATTGATTCCATACAATATCTATATTATTACGGAAGCCGTTGAACATGTCAAGAGGTGTCAAAAAGGGTCATTCATCTAAAAATTCTACCGCTTGGTCAACGACCCACTTCGAACCGTTCTGATAGGGATTGCCAAAGAATTGCTCCTGTAATTTGATCAAATCTTCTTTGGGCACGTCAATGCTTTTTCTAATTTTATCAATCAGGTCCTGGGGATCTTTGGCGAAAAAACGGCCCTGAAAATCAAAAGTCCTGATATCAAAGTAATCCCCCCACCTGTCTGTCCAGAAAAACACCAGGGGTTTGAGCTGAGCCAACCCCTCCAGGACCGAAGTGCTATGAGAGCCCACCACCACCCGGGATTGCGAAATTGCCTGATGAATATCCCCCTTTAAAACCTTTATCCTTTCCAATATGCCCGGTTCATTCTTTTTCAACCAATCCTCAAAGCCGTCTCTTTGAGGCCGAATCTTTAAAGACAAAGCAAAATCTTTTACTAACAGCAGAGCCAAAAGATAGGGCATTACTTCTTTAGGGTCGGCTAACTGCTCAGAGATAAAAAGAACCTTTACGGGACCCGTGGAAGGGGCCGCCTCCTCGACATTCTTTCTTTCTAAAGGACGCATATGGCCGGACACACCGAGTTGTTCTGGTTTAAAAGCACGGCTGTATTTAAGATAATAGTCTCGCCACCAATTTGACCAAAGACCATACTTGTCGAGGGAAAGTGGCTTTTTGCCATCAAACTCGGGCATAAAATCAGAAACAAAGTAATAACGGGGTATCGCGCCATGCTGAATGCCTACCGTTTTTATTCCGGCTAATTTACAGCCCAAAACTTCATAGAAAGTGCGATTGCATCCCGCAGTGGTTATAGCAGCCTTAACTCCTATCCACTGCAAAATAAACTTCATTACCCGGATAGACCAAATAGTTCCCCTAATATTGCGAAGATAATGAGTAGAAACTTGAAACCAAAAACGCTCCTCGGGGTCGATATTCGAAAAAGGAGGCGAATAACGACCGAAGCAATTGGCAAAAGAATTTATAAATCCAATGATGGCCGTAGAATAAACCACCGGCCTTTTTCTCCGCCAAGCATGCCCTAAGACCGTCATTGAGGACTCCAAGCTCCGGATAAATTCAACAAAAGGAATTTTTCTTTTTCTTAACTCCTCATAGATAAATTTTTGCCGGTAATCAAAATCATACGGGGGATCAAATTTGTCGCTTGTCCGAACCATCAATGCGGGCCTCGTAATCTTTAGCCAGAGTAAAAAACCAAGAGAAAGCAGACACTGGATAAAAACACCCGAGGGGACGGGCAATAAGTTTCTGAACCGAAACTGGCTGATGATGGTGCACCGGCGATCGTGGGCTCTTAAGAAATATTGGAAAAGATGAGGCCAAGGTGCTTGGAAAAGAGATACTCTCTCAAAATTCTTTAAATAGAACAATAACTTACGGTATTGGGTGTAAGGCAAACAAAATTTATAGTGGATACTCTCATAGTGCATCCACCAAAGCTCATAACCCTGCAAATTTACCAGTTTTGACAAACGGGAGCCGTCAGGCAGAATGAAACGGGAAAGTTTATTGCTAAGCGCGTAAGCCTGCTGGATGCTGCCGGGACTGATGAAATTTTGCAGTTCTTTTGGGCCGATAATCTCATCAAACTGCCGGTACCATTTTTTGGGTTTTGAGGGAAAATCTTTGCCAAAGATTACTAAGAGAGATTTTTTATTCATGTCTTAAAAATATTTTTCCTGGTAAATCCTTTTCAATTCTTCAAACATCTTATTCCCCTCTTCGTCAAACTTTTCCGCTATTTTAATCTTAGGCCATTCCGTTTTGGAAAATCTCGCGTATAAGGGGAAAGTCCTCTGCAAGCCCTTCAATTCTTCGTAGGTGATGGAATCCATGTTAAGCCTGACGCTGTCCGTCAAATTGTGCACTTTGGCGTTTTTATCAAGGTAATCCTTTTTAATACAATATTGATACAAAGTTGTACCTTTATAAGGAACGAAAAGATAGCAATTGATGGTGCGGGGATTTAATTGGCGATTTAATTCAATGGTATCGAAAATAAGCTCTCTTGTTTCGTCGGGGAAACCAATAATATTGTTAACAGTATAGAGTATCCCGTATTTCTCAACCATCTTCAAACCCTTCAGCATCTGCTGATTTGAGCCGGAACGGTTAAGTATTCTTTTCCGAAATTCTTCATTCCCGTGTTCAATGCCAAATTGCAGGGTCTCGCAATTCATTTCTTTTAGAATCTTTATTTTTTCTTCGGTGACGGTTTCCGGCCTAGTCTGACACCAAAAAGGCAGGCCGATTTCTTTATATTTTTCAGCAAACTCCTGAAGTTCTTCCAAGGGTTTTGCTAAAAATGTTTCTGAATTAAAATTAACATAGTCAGGATTGTATTTTTTGACCAAGTGCCTCATTTCCGCTATTAATCTGTCTATGTTCTTTCTTCTGTAATATAAACCGCAACCTTTCTCTTGAAATATTTTTTTGAGCTGAGGAGCCCCGCAGTAAGTACAATTATTAGGACAGCCCCGATCCATCTCTACATGCATCATAGTGTAAATCTTGCCGAACATCGGCCGGGCCAGCCTTTCTTTGCCGAAAATATCGTAATCAATATAAGGAAGTTTATTAATGTCAGTGAGCGACCTTAGGGGATTTTTCACAATCTTCCCCTCTTTTTTAACCCAAAGGTTTTTGACTTGAGAATAATCCTCGCCTTTTGACAATTTCTGACAAAGTTCTGCCAAAGTCTCTTCGCCTTCGCCGAGACAAATCATGTCAACCGCCTTATTTTGAATCACTTCTTCTGGTGAAAAAGTCACATAAACACCTCCGGCAATAACCGGAATATCAAAATCTTTTATCTTCTCTAATAGGGCTTGAGCTAAATCCCAGGTATCTTCAACAATAGTTAAAGCAATTAAATCAGGCCTAAATTTACTAACCTTTTTGATCAAATCGCCGTAAATATCGGTTTCTGTAAACTGCACTCCCTTGTCAGCCAGATTAAAGGGCTTCAACTGCAACAATTCCACCCTTTTTTGCTCAAAACTAATATCTTCTGTTTTATAGAAAGTCGTATCAAACAAATCAACCTCAAAGCCCCTCTCCTTCAAACAAGCTGAAAGCAAAGACAAATTGATTGGCACTAAAGTCGCCATCATTGTGTTGGGATAAATGAACAATATTTTCATTAATTGTTTTTGTAAGGAGTTTTGTCTCCGGTGAAGCCATTATATTTCAGCCACCATTCAACTTGACCCCATTGCCACTCGTAATCAATGTCCAAGCCCGCCTCATTTTCAATGGGATAAATTTTCTGGCCCATCCACTGCTGGGGCTTCACACCTTCTTCGATATTGTCCAAGCATCTGGGTCTCACCAAAGAAAGCGCCACGTCAGCCAGCCAAGCATCACCGGCTGAATCCCGGTCGCAGCTCATGGTCTTGGGGTCGCCAAAGGCCTCAAGAGGCACAAAGGGTTCTATCAAGCCGTCTTTGTTGATTTTTCTCATTCTGTTGGGGTGGTACATGTTGTATTTGCCCACTGTAATGACCGAGTCGTAATCAGGGTGCTCCCTTAAGATTTCAACTCCCTTGTCAATCTGGCTCGCCAAAACTGTCGGAGCGTTGCAGTGCAATAACGCAATGAATTCCACCTCCTTGCCTTCTTTTTTCAATTCATCGCGGATGACGTTGAACCCGTGAACGAATGCGTCCTGGCCCAGGGCCTTATGGCCGGCCAGTTCCGCGGGCCGGTCGATGACCCTAGCTCCTTGCTGCTTGCTGATTTCTTTTATTTTGTCTGAATCCGTAGAAACATAAACTCTTTCTACATATTTAGAATTTTGGGCAGCTAATATGGGGTAAACCATGAGAGGCCTACCCAAAGCTGGCTTAATATTTTTCCCGGGGAACCCTTGGCTCCCCTCCCGGCCGATAAGTAAAGCGACAATCATATTGTTTATTGTGTTTATTAATTATTAATTTAATCACCCCCAGCTACAGTAAAAGTTTCTCCGGTAATGTAATCACCTCCCCTGGAAGCTAAAAAAAGAACCATTTGAGCGATATCAGAGGGTCTGCCCATTCTTCCCAGAGGAGTTAACTTTACTCTTTTTTGAAGATCTGCCTTTGTCCGATGAATTTTCTGATGGAAAAGAGTATCAATAATTCCTCCTCTCACGGTATTAACCAAAACATTGTAGGGAGCGCCTGCCCGAGCCAACCCCTTAGTTATCGCCTCCAGGGCAGCTTTGGCTGCTCCATAATGCAGGGTAGTTGCTGAACCGCCATATTTTGCTGCGACAGAGCTGATATTAATTATCCTGCCTCCTCGCTGTTTTTCCATACATCTGAAAGCTTCCTGAGCTAAGAAAAAAGGAGCGGCGGCATTAAGGGCAAAGGTTTTCTCCCAAGACCTTTCATCAAGCGACAAAAAATCTTTGACTCCGTAGACTCCGCCGGCATTATTAACCAAAACATCTATTCGGCCGAATTTTTGGATAAACTCACGAATTAAGTTATGACGACTGGCACTTTTGGTCAAATCGGCCTCCTTTAAAATTTCAGCTCGTCCTCCAAAAGAAGTTATTTTCCTTCTCAATTCTAATGCTCTTTTTTGGGATTGGTAATAATGGATGCCCACTAAAGCTCCATGCTTAGCAAAAAGCTCAGCTGTGGCAACGCCAATGCCGCCGTTAGCTCCGGTAATGAGAACTTTTTTGTTTTTTATTTCTTTAAACATTTTCTTTGAGTTTTAATATCTCGGTTGTTCTAAAAGCACAACCATTGCAAATTTTGACTTCATAAGATCGACCTTTTTCGTTAAGTTCTCGGATTTTCTCCATAATTTCTCCCCGCCAAGCAACCTGAATACTGTCTCCCCGATTAACATTACCGAGATTATAAGAATTGGAATAATCAAACTGGCAAATGGTAATAGTGCCGTCCCATCTCACCATCATCCTCTGCCAAAGATAGGGGCAAGCCCAATCACCGATTAAATTCTGGCTTAAATAAGAATAATCCTTAAAATCGATAAAAGCTATCTCGTCAACTATATTTTCCCAAAAATGTTTATACTCATCCAGGACAGGAACTAATTCCGGCAAAGCCACAGTTTGAATTCTGACCAACGGTCGCTCTTTTTTCATTTCCCTTTTCAGTTGAATAAAATCTCTAATATTTTTTAAAACCTTATCAAAGTTAGCTCCCACTCGGTATTTTTCATAAACCTCAGCCGTGGTTCCCTCAAAAGAAATGGAGAGCCTGTCTAGTCCAGTCTCGATAATTTTTTTACTGACATCTTGAGTCAATAGGACGGCATTAGTGTTGAAATAAATATCTATTATTCCCTTTTTCTTGGCATAAGCTATCATCTCTGGCAGGGCCTTATTTAATAAAGGTTCTCCCCGTCCTCCGGAGTTAAGCTTGACGGCGCAAAGACCATTTACTGCTCCTTCGTCAATAATTTTCTTGAAAGTGTCAAAGGACATAAATCCTTGGCCGCCGATTGGCTCATAATTGGTGGCGCAAAAGGAACACTTTAAATTGCACAAGCAAGTAGTCTCAATGTCTAGGTGGAGCGGGAATTCGCCTGCGGTAAAGGTTTTGGGTCGAGTCTCCCAGTTCTTGCGGTATTCCAAAAAACGAGGCTCTTGGCTCCGCAAGACGCTTTTCCCGCCAATGGTATGAAAATTAGCATTTACTTTAATTTCTGTCATATATTTGAAGCCGCCGCTTCGTCTGCCAAAACAATGGTTGGCACATCATTGAAGGTTAGGGCCGGCAGCTCTCGTTTATTATATTTCTCTTTATCAAGGATGAGCTTTCTTAACAAATCCGCTTTATCTTTGCCGGCCAGCATTAAAACATTAGTCTTGGATTTATTGAGAAACCAAGGGGTAAGAGTAATTCTTCCAGCATAACCCCAAACCTTGGTAGACGCTGATAAATCCCAAATATCATTCTTCCAGCCAATCCGGGGATTTTCTATCATAACACCGTTCCGGTGGCCATCTGCGCCTGCGCCATTAAAAGTTAAATCAAAACCATCAGGGGCTAAACTATCTATCTGTCGAGTGTATTCTTGCGCTCCCTCAACTAAGCCTAATTCTATTTTTATGGGGTGGAGATTGGCTGGAATGTGGCTCAGCCAGGGCTGGAAAGCTCTTTGGAAGTTGCTTTCTGGATGATGGCTTGCTTTTCCTTCATCTCCCCAGAAAACATGCACCTTCGGCCAAAAAATACTTTCTTTATAATCAGTCGCCAAAAGTTCAAACATGCGTTTGGGCGTTGAGCCGCCGCTGATAGCCACCGTAAAAATATCCGGGTTCTTACTGGCCGAAATAAAAAGTTGGCAGGCGTGACGAGAAAGCTCTTCTAAATCAGCCAATATTCTAATTTCTAAATTGTCTGCCTTCTTTATTTTCATTTTAAAGTAAATTTAATCCGGCAAGTAAATTATCAACGGCTTCCCTTTCCATTTGGACTCGGCACTCTTTGGTGTTAGAGCCAATGTGGGGAGTCAGGATCACTTGCTTAAATTCGGTTAAAGGCCCCGCATACGGCTCCTTTGAAAAAACATCAATGTAGGCGCCGGCCGCTTTGCCGCTTCGCAACGCCTCGATCAAGGCATTTTCATCCCAAAGTTCGCCCCTGGCGCTGTTAATTAAAAAAACTCCGTCTTTCATCAGGGCAAATTCGCTTGCCCCTAAAATTTGCTTCAAACCCGAAGCATGAAGGCAAATAATATCAGCTTGGGGCAAGGCTGTTTCCAAAGAAATTCCGGGAAGAGACGAATCAATGGTTATTAATTTGATGCTGAACGGCGCGAGCATCTTAGCCAAATATCGGCCGATTCGGCCAAAGCCGATGATTAAAACCGTTTTGCCGGAAAGTTGCACCCCCGTCTTTTTATCCCAAATTTTTTGGCGGACTGCTTGATCCATTTGGGGAATTTGTCTTAACAGAGCCAAAATTCCTCCCAGGGTAAGTTCAGCTACCGCAACCGTGGGGGCTTCGGGCGTATTTTTGACAACAATGCCCAATTCTTTGGCCGCCTCAAGGTCAATACTATCTATGCCCACGCCAACACGGGAAATAACTTTCAAACTGGAGTTTTTCAGAGTTTCCCTGTCAATCGTTTCCGTGCCGGCAATCAGTCCGACGACCCCGGGCAAAAGATCTCTCAACTCTTCAGAAGTCACCTTCCGGCCGTAAGGATTTTGGATTATTTCAAAACCGCCCTTTTCTAATTTTTCCAGGGGCCCCTGGTCTGCTTTGCCGAAAGACGAGGTAGTAATCAAAATTTTAGACATATTTTTCTAACTCTTTAAACGGATTGTTTTTTTTGGTGCGCCAAACAAATTTCACTCCTGCCTCCTTAGCTCCCTCGCAGTCATCAATAGCATCGCCCACAAAAATTACTTCTTGATTCTTTAAGTTAAAATCTTTCAGTATCTTTAAGATAAGCTCGCTTTTTTTAGCCGGACTGCCCAAAACGTCTTTGAAATACCGACCCAGGCCCCGCTCTTTAACGAGCGATTTAATTTCTCCGTCGGGAGTCCCCGAAGCGATAAAGAATGGTATTTTTTGATGATATTTTTCCAAAAACTCTTGAGCTCCTTCAACAAAAGGTGAAGCTAACACCCCCTGATAAACATATTCTGAAAACTGCCTGCTTAACTTCTGCTTCCTTTCTTCAGAAAGCGGTTCGTGTAAAATATCGCGGTGGATTCTTTCGAGTTTTTCAAAACGGGACATTCCGCCATGAGTAGTATGCAACGCCACAATTTCGTTAATCTTTTCCGGATAATTATTGAACAGAACAGTAAAAGCTTTTGTTTTTACGTCCATGGATTCAAGAATGGTGCCGTCGAAATCAAAAATGATGGCCCTAACACGATTGGCACATTCTTGGTAAACCTCACTGATTAAGCTTAAAATCCCCTGCCCGAAATCAACGTAGTTGGGACTCTGAATCCGCTTGGCCAGTTTAGGGATAAAACTATAAGGAGTAATAGAGTAGTGCTCTGAGGAAGTGGCCGGTAAAAATTCCAAGTCAATTTTATTATCCAACATCTCTTTAATCATCAACAGCGAATCCTTTATCTTCATGGGCTGGTTGCCGGCAATAATCACGTGCTCGTTTTCATACTCTTCGGCCAAAATATCCACGCTTAATCTGGCAGCATCATAAATATGGATGTATTCCCTGATTTCTTCGCCATCGCCGTTTCTGGTGATTTTGCCCCGGGTAATGGCTTGCTCTAATATCTGACGAACCCAGTTGTTTCTATCGGCCCTGGGACCGTAAAGAGAACCGTAGCGCAAAATAGTGTAATTTAAGCCATAAATTTCTTGATAGTTATTAATTAATAACTCGCAGGCCTGTTTTGAGCTGCGGTAAAAAGAACCGGCTTTGCTGTAGACATAAAGAGTGCTGGCAAAAATAAATCTCTCGATGCGATGGGTTCTCGCTACTTCCAGTAAAACGGCATTGCCCAAAATATTTGTTTTAACCGTATCAAGGGGATCGTTTTTGGCCTCTTCAATGTCAGCCACCGCCGCAAAATTATAAACAATCTGGCACCCTTCCATCGCCTCTCCAACGGATTTCGGGTCGTTAATGTCTCCTACAATCGAAATCTGCCCCTCTTTTAAATAAGGAGATTTTTCAATATCAAAGATAACAACCTGGTAACCGCGGTCGGTTAAAACATCGGCCACATGAGAACCCAAAAACCCGGCTCCACCGAAGACAACTACTTTTTTATTTTTATTTTCTCCTGATATATTATCTGGCATATTAATGGTGTAATTTTAGTTGTTTTGCATTTTCAGCCAACCCAAGAAATATTCAATAACAATTTTTATTCTTTTAAATAATTTTTTAAAGCCATCCGCCCCAGTTAAAGAGCGAAACCCGAACTTAATAAAGTACCACCAGTTATGTTCAAATCTAAAAATGAGGAGTCGATAATATTTGTTAATTTCTTCAGCCGTCATCTCGAAGGTGTGATGATTGACGTGAACATTGGTGTCGTATCTATAGTAATCGGCCGGGGTTTCTAATTTGTTCTCGAGCAAGTTATGGATTTGGAAGTATTTGAATAGTTCTGAACCGGGATAGGGACTAAGAATATGAAAAGCAGGAACGTCGGGCTTAATATCCTTGATCAACCTGACTGTCATTTTAATATCATCCGGCGTTTCTCCCGGGAAACCAATTATAATAAACATCTGGGATTTAATGCCGGCCTCCTTAGCCAGAGCAAAAGCCCGATAAACATTTTCCAGCTTAATGTCTTTATGGATAACATCGTCTAAAATCCTTTGAGAACCAGACTCAACTCCCCACCAAATCCAGCAGCAGCCCGCTTCTTTCATTTTCTTTAAAGTTTCTAATTCAATATACGGACTGCACCTTCCTTGGACCAGCCAGGGTAAATTTAATTTTCTCCTGATCATTTCGTCGCAAATCTCTTGGACCCACTCATTTTGTTTGGGGGTCATACCAACAAAATCATCGTCATAAATCTGGACCGACCTCACTCCGAATTTATTTTTATAATACGCTATTTCAGCGACGACATCTTTAGGGCTACGTTGACGGTACAACTTGGATCCCAAACTGCAAAAAGTGCAGCGATGAGGACAACCTCGGGCAGCCAGCACGGTGGCGCGGGGTTTTTTCATTTCTTTGATTTTAGAAGAAAGGTGGGCGCCGGGATATTTTGAAAAATCAGAAGTAAGCAAATGAAAAGCTGGCCAGGGTATGGAATCCAAATCCATAATGTACCCCCGGGGCCCGGTCATCACTAAATTACCGTCTTTGCCCAAAAAAGCCAGACCGGCAATATCGCTAAAATCTTTCCCGCGACTCTCTCTGCGTTTAACCACCTCCAAAAGCGTTATCTCCCCCTCTCCCACCGCAACAAGGTCAATTGCCCCTTGGGCCATTCTCAAAACTTTTTCCGGCTCTTTGGTCGGACCAAAACCGCCAGCCACAATCAGGCAATCAGACAAATGGTTTCTGGCCACTTGGGCTGTTTTGATTAAAGCCGGCAGAACAAAAGAAGAGCCGCCGACACCAACAATATCTGGATTTTCTTTAACCAATAAATTAGCTAAGGCCTGCCAAGTCAGTCTCTCTATATCGGCATCAAGAACCTTAACATCGGCAAATCCCCATTTCTCGAGATACCCCGCTAAATAAAGCATGGCTAAGGGCGGTGAAGCAGCTTTGGGTCTGCCGACATCATTACAAACTGGTGGATTAATTAATAAGATTTTCATGGTGATTAAAAATTAAAAGTCGGTTGGTTCATCAATCAGCAATCTCACTCCGCAGGTTTCGTCAAAAATGGCTTTTATTTGAGATATCATCTCCCGACACTTATCTACTCCAATCAATTTCTTATTTGAAGCAATTGTGTATAATATCAAAAATTTCATTAAAGTGCTTATTTCGGCGGTAATGTGGGTAATCTTTAATTTTTCCGCATATTCTTTTTCTTTTATCGGATAAGCCGCTTCAAACTCCTCAATAAGCTCCCTGGCATCCTTATCCCTCGGCAATATCATCTTGGCAATCCTAACATTTTTATCGCTCAAAGGAATCTTCTCATCCTTATAAACTATCAAATCTTTGATATTCTGGTCTTCCCCTAATTTAGAGCCCCTGATGGGAATGATGTAGGGACAAAGCTTGACCACATCACCGTTGGAAATAAATTCCAGGCAGGCCTCAACCGTTTGAAAGATATCCGCCACTTTGGTTACGGGCGTACTCAAAATGATATAAATAATGGACTTGATGCCCGCTTTGTTGAACGCCCTCAAAACTTTTTTACTGTCTTCGGGACTTATGTGCTTGTTCATGTAATTTAGCTCTTTCTCGGAAAATGATTCCACGCCGTAACTTAGAAAAAAGAAATTTGCCTCGCTTAACAGGTTGATTAACTCCGGCTTTTTAATAAAAGTGTCGGTCCTTGCTTTAGCTGCAAAACAAAGGAGAGGATAATCTTTCCTTAAATTAATCAAGGTTTTAATTATCTCAACCGTATCAATATTTCCCCTGTCAAAGAAATTATCATCTTTAAAAAGTATCGTCCTTGTTTCGGGCTGGTTCTTGAGCATTTCTCTAAGATAAATATTCATATCCGCAGCTGTCAGAGATGCTATTTTAGCCGCACATTGACCGGCAAAGTTCTGAAAATTGGTTGAAGAGCAAAAGGCGCATTTGTAGGGACAGTAACTTGATGTAAAAGGCTTTAAAACAAATATTTTTTTCTTTAATTGCTCGCTTTGCAGCTCTTCATCGGTATAATAGCGGCAAATCAAGTCCCAGTACTTCTTCTGGGGAATTCTATCAAAATTGGCCAACATGGTTACCTCTCTGAATTCCTCATAATTTAACGCAGAGTTTGGTCCCGTTATGTCTCGAGCCCCCTTTAAATACAAGCCGGGAACCGACTCTAATAGTGAATAATCTTTCTTAAGATCTTCTATGGAGTTTTCTCTGATAACTCCGATAAGTTTTACCAGAGGTTTTTCCCCCTCTCCGACGATAATTAAATCAAGCTTGGGGAAATTTTCAAAAAGGAACCCATGATTGAATGTCGCTTCCTGACCGCCGGCTATGAACAAAGATGCCGATGATTTTTCCTCGCATAAAAACATCAACGAAAGGTCGTTTTCTAAAGTCAGATGCAAAGGGCTGAAACCGATGATGTCATATTTTTTATCTTGCAGCAGCTCGGCTAATTTAGAATGGGGTTCGGAATAAAGATTTGGGTCAAAAACATCCACCGCCACATCCTTTAATTTGCTTCTGAGATAAGCCTCTATTCTCCATAAACCCATGGGCGGAGATAAAAAGTTTTTTTTGCCGCAATCTCTTTCCCAGCTATTTATCAAGAATATCTTTGTCATATTTTTTGGTACCAACCAACAGTTTGGCTGACATGGACGGCTTGGCTGAAGTGTTTTTTTACTCTTTCAAAACCCGCTTCGCCAAATTGTTTTGCTTTTTGGTCGTTTTTTAATAAGTCAATAAGTTTTTGGGCCATTAATTCTATCTTGAAAGGATTAACGATGACTCCGGTTACTCCGTCCCGAACAACTTCTGGCGTGCCGCCGTAGCAAGTGCCAACTATTGGCTTTTTGCAAGCCATGCCCTCTAAGTTCGTTCTGTTAAGCGGATCAAAATAAATTGAGGGCGTAACGATAATATCTGCTGAATGATAAGCGGCTTTTAAGTCCTCGCCAGTCAACCAACCGATCCCTCCCTTACCGGCTATTAACAAAACCGCCGCTGGAACTTCTTGTTTAACTTTGACCATGGCTTGCTTAATCTGTGCTAAGCCCTTCAAACCGCTTATCCGGCCGGCAAAAAAAATGATTTTTTTCCCCTGGAGGCTATGTTTTTCTCTAAACTCCTTTATTTTGTCAGGGGCAACGGACCAGTCATCAACAGCTATCCCGGTATAACTTACTTCAGCATCTTTGATGCCATTTTGCGCCAAAGCGTCCTTTAAAACATGGGTTACGGCAAAAATTTTGTCAACATATTTTAAATAATGCCGAATAATAATATTGCGCAAGGGATTGTATCTTTTTTTGGCCTGTTTGAGATGATCCCGCCAGGAAGTACGGGTGTCAAATTGCTCTAAATATTTCTTAGTAGCCAACTTGCCGAAAGTGAATGACATGGTGTCTCGGGCAGTCCAAAAAACAGCTCGACTATGCTTTTTAGCTATTTTCAAACAAGCATAAGAAAGATAAGAATGAATATTGTGAGCATGCGTGATATCGGGACTAATCTGTTTTATTAATTCTCTAACCTTACTGACTGTCTGGGGATTGTACAGGCTTAAGTACGCTCGATATCTTGGATGATAGTCGGCAAAAATTCTAAAAACTTTTAATCCCCGATAATTGCAAACTCCTTCATCTTTTTTCTCTCTAACGGTCGTCAGCACGAAAATTTGGTGTCCGGCTTTCTGCAGGCCTTGAGCTAAATAAAAAGTGGAAATGCCGGCTCCCCCAAAACTTTGAGGCGGGAAATCATCTTGTAGCATCAAAATTTTCATTTTTGGGCAACGATATAAACGTTGCTATAAATTATTTTATTCTTAGTAAATCTATCCAAAAATCTAGCTATTTTGGCCATAAAATGAGCGAGTTTAAAACTGCCTCTCTTTCTTTTTTTAAATGGATTGAACCAGGAAAATCTGATAAATTCAGCAAGAACCGAGAAGACTTGACCGCTATAATCACATTCGATAATTTGAAAACCCTCGTTTTTAAATAATAACCTGATCCCCTCAACGGTATACCGAAAATAATCGCCCGGGTCGGGGTGGTACGGACCCAAAAAAGGAGCGGTCAGAATACACCTGCCCCCGGGCTTTAATACCCGGTGAATTTCCTCAACCATAACCCAGGGCTTTGCTACGTGCTCTAAAACCTGAGTGGAAATAACTGTTTCAAAGCTCTCTTCTGGAAAAGGCAAATTTAACGCATCGCCAACCACATCAATATTTTTCCCCGGCACCATATCAAAGGTCGTATAACCTGAAGTGTTTGGTTCAATAATATCACGATATTTACCAAAACCAGCTCCCAAATCTAGGGTGCTACCGGAAATATATTTCTTGGCATAATTAATAACCTCTCGAGTTTGTTGGAATTTTTTCATATCGTTTTTTGAATATGATAAATTTTTCTGTTCAATTTTTCCTTCCAATAAGCGTAGGTTTTCTTAAAGAGACCGTTAGGCGGCAGGTTAATCAAAACTTTGACCAAGGGAAAAAGAATCGGGAAAGAAACGGTCAGACAAAACAGCTTCTGCAAATTATTAATCTTGGCTTTGTCTTTAATATCCAAAACGCTATCTTCAAAAAAGGTTTCTGATATTTTGTCGATATCGCCGTCATAGATGCCCTTTTGAACACACAAATCACCTAATTTGGTCCGGGGATAAGGCTGATAGATGGAAGCCCAGCCTAAATCGGGCTTACATAAAATATTAAGTTTCAGAGTTTCAAGGTCATCCTTAAGAGAGCCCTCGGGCAAGCCCAGCATATTGAAAATTCTTAATTTTAATCCGGCCTTTTTAACGAGTCCAGATGCTCTGATAATTTGGTCTTTAGTCATATTTCTTTCAAGAATTTGATTGCGCAGGCGGTCGTCGGCGGTTTCGATGGCAAAGGTCACCCCAGAGCACTCCGCTTTTTTGAGAAACCCCACCAATCTTTCATTGATTAAATTAATCCGCGCATGGCAATGGAACGGTAGCCCGATAACCTTGGGGTATTGCTCGCTGAATTCCCCCAGCCATTCGTCTTCCGTGCCGAAAGTGTCGTCCTGGAAATAAGCCATTGCCATGGGATAGTGATTTTTCACTTCCAGCATTTCCTGAAGCAGATTATCAACCGACCGAAATCTGACATATTGGCCCTTGCCCTGATAAATCGTTTTTAAAGAATGGTTGAAGCAGTACGGACAGTTAAAGGGACAGCCCCGACCGCCCAGGAAATTTTTAATGGGGTTATCGCGGGATTTGGGATATTTTCGGTAAATCAGCTCTCGGTCGGGAAAGGCCAAAGAGTCAATGTCGTTTAATGGCCTAACGTCATTTTTAATGATGGCGCCGTTCTTTTTAACCCATAAATTGGGGATCGTGGAGAAATCTTCTCCTTTGGCCAGCTTATCGGCCAATTCGGCAAAAGCTTCTTCGCCCTCTCCGATACAAATAATATCAACGCCTTCATTTTTAATAATTTCCGTGAAGAAGGTCGGATGCGACCCGCCAAAAACAGCTAAAAATTTAAACTGGCTTTTAAGTTTCTTGTTGAGATCGAGAAAATATCCGTGCTGACCGGTAGTTAAACTGTAGGCAACGATATCGGGCGCAAAATTTTTAACTTTTTCCTCAATGTTTTCTACGCCAGCTTTCACGATATCGGTTTTGTGACCGGCTTTTTTCAAAGCTCCCGCAATATACATAATACCTAAAGGCTCAATGATAAAATCTCTGGTGATAAATAAGATTTTCATTTTTTAAGAATGACTTTTACGGCTTCAGCAAGATTTTTAACCGAATAATGCGGCCTGAATTTTAAATCATCGGGGAAGCGCTTGCCCACGAAAATCGTTTTAAGGTTGGCTTCCCGGCCCATCTGGATATCCTTAGGACTGTCGCCTACTATCCAGCTCTTGCTTAAATTCAAGCCGAAATCTTTGGCCGCAGACTCCGTCATGCCGGTTTTCGGTTTGCGGCAGGAGCAATTGTCTCTCTCGGTATGAATGCAATAATAAATTCTATCAATCCTGATGCCTGATTTTTTAAACTGCGAAAGCATGTAGCGATGGATTTCCTGCAAGTCTTTTTCTGTGAAGTAACCCCTCCCCACGCCCAATTGGTTGGTGACGATAATGATCTTATAATCGGTTTTGGAAAGTTTTCTTAAGGCGGGCAGTACTCCCGGAATAAATTTAAAATCTTCTTTTTTGTGCGGGTACTCGGGCTCATTGATATTAATCGTCCCATCTCTGTCTAAAAAAACCGCTCGGACTTCGGGTTTGGCATAAATACTGATGATTTTCTTGACGAGAGCGCTGGTCGAAAGGCCGGGTACGGTTTTCAGAATATGAATTTGACCGCCGTTTTGTTCCACTACCTCCCTTTCCACACAGTCTTTGCCCCAGTCGGCGCCATGGCAATGAATGTCGGGTTTAATTTTATTTAAAATTTCCTTAGGATTGATTTCATCAAAAAGCACCACGTAATCTACGCAATTTAAAACCGCCAAGGTTTGAGCGCGCTCACCTTCCGAAATGATCGGATGATTGGGTCCTTTATAAATCCTAACGGATTTGTCGCTGTTTAAGGGCACAATTAAAACATCGCCCTGGACCTTGGCCTCTTCTAAAGATTTAATGTGGCCTAAATGCAAAATGTCAAAACTGCCGTTGTAGGTGACAACTGTTTTTTTGCGTTTCTTGAAACGCCGGCAGATCTGGATAATCTCTTTTTGAGTTTTAATTTTGGTTTGGGTTGACATAATCTGCCAAACTTGCTTTCAATTCTTCGGGCAAAACGACGGTCGTGCCCGGCTTGCCCACGCTCACGCCGCAGGCGTGGCTGCTCAAAATGATCGCTTTTTTAAAATCAGCCCCACTCGATAGCGCCAGAGCGAAAACAGCGATAGCGGTATCGCCAGCACCCGAAACATCCACCGGCATTTTATTGACGGCCGGATAGCGGAAGGGGTTGCCGTTTTTCTCAAAGACAACCAATCCCTCGCCGCTACATTTAACTACCACATTATCAGACATCATATTAGCTAAAAGCATTTTGCCGGCCTGACAAAATCTGCCTTCCTGCGCCAACCGTTCTACAGGAATGTTCAAGAGCGCACCCAATTCTTGCTTATTGGGGGCGATAATATTGCAACCATGGTATTTCGAAGGTTCGGTTCCTTTGGGGTCAACGAACGATAAAACGTTATTATCTTTGGCTAAAGCAATCAGCCGCCGAGCCAAATTGGGCGTAACCACTCCTTTGGCGTAATCTGAAATAATGACAGCGTTTAAATTTTTGATCTGGCTGCCGATAAAACTTAAAAGCTTTTCTTCTATTTCCGACCTAATTGGTTTTTTGTCCTCAATATCAATCCTGACAATATGTTGATTTTTGGCCACGGCCCTGGTTTTGAGAGTGGTTTTTCTTTGGGAATCAACGGCAATACCCGTAGTGTCAATGCCTTTTTCGTCTAATAAGGTCTTTAACAAAACTCCGTTTTCGTCTGCCCCCACTACGCCGGCCAAAAATACCTTTCCTCCCAAACTCTGAAGGTTGTAGGCTGTATTGGCGGCTCCGCCGGGCCGCTGATTGATTTCTTTGACGTCTAAAATCGGGATAGGTGCTTCGTGAGAAATCCGCTCAACGCTGCCGATCAAATACTGGTCCAGCATCAGATCGCCTACCACCAAAATTTTCTGGTTTTTGAAATTTTCGATGATGTTTAAAAATTGTTCTTCCATATGATGGTTATGATTAAGAAACTCGGGAATCAATTAAACGACAAATAATATGGCCGATCAAAATATGAATTTCTTGAGTCCGGTCGCTTTCTTGAGACGGCACCACCAACGGAATATCAACTAAATTTTTCAGCAGGCCGCCGTCATTGCCTAGAAATCCGATAGTTTTCAATCCTTTAAATTTAGCGACTTCAACGGCTCTAATAATATTCTGTGAATTACCGCTGGTGGAAATGGCGATTAAAATGTCGTCTTTGCCGCCCAGGGCCTCGATCTGTCTGGAGAACAATACATCATATCCATAATCATTGGCAACCGCTGTCATAATTGAGGTATCGGTGGTGAGAGCTATGGCCGGCAAGCCCCGGCGTTCTTTTTTAAAGCGTCCCACGAGTTCCGCGGCAATATGCTGGGCATCGGCGGCCGAGCCTCCATTCCCGCAAAGTAAAAGTTTTCTGCCTTGAGCATAAGCATTAATAATCAAATCGGCGACTTGAGCGATTTTAGGAACCAACTCATCTTTAACTGCTTGATGAAGCTCGATATTCTTATCGAATAGTAATTTAATAATATTTTCCATGTTTACCACTTAGCAATGGCTCTTTTGGCTTTAGTTTTGATTTTCTTATAAACACTGTAAACCTTGTCTTCAACTTCCGGTGAAACCAATCTTAAAATTTCCGCGCCCCAGATGCGGTATTGGCCTCCTACTTTATAGGCGCGGAGAGTCCCTTTTTTCAAAAGCCGCTTGATCGTGCTTTCGGAGATCTTTAAAAAATCGCGGGCTTCTTCGGTCGTATAAATTTGCTTTGGTTCAATCTCCTCCATGTTCCCATCATAAATCGACCAAGAACAGGTGTCAAGAGGTGTCAAAAGGTGTTATTGCGCAAATCAAAAAGGACAAGCACAAAGCTTGTCCCTTTCTTATAAGTCTAGCGAAGGCAATGATGGGTTAAATAATCCTTAATCCCCTCTTCTAAGGAATAATCCGGCTTAAAGCCCCAGCCCAATTTGGCTTTGGTAAATCTTTGATATCTGCCCTTATAGGGATTGGAAATATAAACAGGCTCTTTTTTAGTTCCGAGATTCTTTTGAACGTTATTCAAAACGTCGTCAAAGGTCCGGGGCTTGCCCGTACCCGCGTCATAAATGCCGTTTTTGGCCTTTATGGCGGTCTGCAGTGCTTTAATGATGTCTTTAACGTAGACGAAGTCTCTTTTGCTCTGGCGCTCTTCTTTAAAGACCACCGGCCTTTTGCCGGCTTTAATCTGCAAAGCCCAATTGGTCACCATGCTGGCCATGCGGCCTTTTTGTTTTTCTCTGGGACCATAAACGTTAAAGAATCTCAAACCGACAATCGGGAGCCTGTTGAAGAAAAACTTAGCAATCTCGTCAACTAACTCTTTGGAGTTGGCATAAGCGGTTTTCTGATAATCACCATAAATGGCGGCGCTGGAAGCATAAATGAGTTTGGACTTGCCTTTGAGGGCGAAATCCAAAACATTAAGAAACCCCGCGATATTGTTTCGATACATATCAACATCATCAGGATAACGGGTGTTGGTATTAGCCGCTAAATGATAAATGACGTCAAAATCGTTTTTCAGCTTAATTTTTTGGCAAACATCCTTATCGTAAACCAACACCTTGTTTTTAGAATTTTTCCTTAATTCTTCGACTAAATTCAAGCCGACGAACCCCTTGCCTCCGGTAACAAAAAATTTCATAACAAATATTTTAAACTAATATTAAATATTTTTTAATTTTTCCTCGCTGATTAATTTTATGACCGAGTCAAAAACTTCTTCGGGGGTAATTTCTTTCAAGCACTTGAGGTGCCCCTCCTTGCAGGTTCGCGCAGGAAAAGGCGTAAATGAGCACGGGAAGCAATAAATATTTTTCTGAATTACCTTGTAGGGACTATTAAGGGGGTGCTGTTCTCGCATATCAACGGAACCGGCAATCACCACCGAAGGCACTCCTGCGGCATCGGCCACATACAAAGAGCCGCAATCCACGCTGATAAATAATTTCAAATTTCTCATGAAAGCTGCGAGCTCATACAGCTTGAAAGCCCCAGCAGCGTTGACACTGTTATTTTTCATCATTTTTTGAATTTTTTCAATAATAGGCTGGTCGTCTGAAGAACCCACGAAAATCACCCTGGCTTTTATTTTCTCTATTAATTGGTCAGCTAAAGCAGCGAATTTATCGGATGCCCACTCTTTGAACTTAATGCCAGCGGTGGCACCGATGCCGATTAAAAAATCCTCGGCGGTTATATTATTCTTTTTCAAAAAATTTGAAGCCTTTTTTTCTTCTTCTGGCCGAATAAAAATTTCCGTTTTTGGCGAAAATTCTGCTATCCCGATTAATTCCAATAAATTGGCGTAATGCTTTTCAAGGGAAGTATGCCTTTTGTACTCCAATCTATGGTTATTAAAAAAAGAAAGCAGCCAGATAATTTCTCCCGAATATTTATAAAGAGTCGCTACTCTGTCGGGAATCAGGGCCCAAAAAGAAATTATATTATGAAAGGAACCGGGTATAAAATTAAAAGCCCAGTCGTATTTCTCTTTTCTCAACTTACTAAACAATCTAAATTTACTCCCTATTGTTTTATAATCATTGATTGATATTATCTCGTCCAAATGCGGGTTATTTATTAGAATATCCCTGCTCTTGGAAATAACGATCGCGGCAACCCAAGACGAGGGAAATTTCTTTTTAATTTCTCTGAAAACAGGCGTGGCGCAAACCAGGTCCCCGATCTTGCCGCCATGGATAATCAGAATCTTTGTTTTATGATTTTTTCCCTTCCTTAAAAAAATCCGGAAATACAAATAAGGAGCTGATAAATAAGTGGCGAAAATCCAAAAGAAATTATTAAAATAGGCTGAAATTTTCATCGACATCAAATTAAGCGGCTGATGATTTTTTGGTAAAATCTCGGGTTAAAAAAATAAAATCTGCCGAACTGACTTCTAAATTTAAAATGCCTTAAATAAAATCTGGCCCAAAAAGGAGAAAGCTCGGTTTCCACCCTGCCGGCATAATCTTCAATATTTCCCCAGGTAAATTTTTGGTTTTTTTGCAATTTTTCAAACAATTCGGTGCCGAAATATGGAATGGCTAAATTAAAATTTATAGCCTGAATTTTATTCTTCTCGAAGAGCCCTACGGTTTCTTTAATTGTGGCCCTGTTCTCTCCGGGAAGATTCAAAAGGCCGTAAGCACCGAGATGAACCTGATTCTCCCGGAGAATTTTTGCCACCCTCTCCAAGTCTTGAACGTTAATTCCTTTTTTGGCTTGATTTAATATCTTTTGAGAACCCGATTCAAGACCGATATTGATTCGGCGACAACCGGCTTTCTTCATAATCCCGACCAGCTCTTCTTCAATGTCGTTAAGCCGGGCATTGCATCCCCATTTAAACTTTAAGTTATTCTCTAAAATTAACTCGCAAATTTTTCTAACCCTTTCCTTATCAATCAAAAATTCCCAATCCTGGAAAAAAATGGATTCAATCCCAAATTTATCAATTAAGTATTTTATTTCTTGAATAACGTTTTCCGGACTCCTTGCGATATATTTACCCGGCATCATTATTTTCAGACAAAAAATGCAGCTGAAAGGACACCCCCGGGAAGTAAGCATAATACTGAAGGGTTGGGGTAAGTCTGGTTGGGTATACGAATATTTTTCCATGGGCAATAAATCATACGCCGGGAAGGGCAAAGAATCTAAATTCTCAATTCTAGGAGCTGGAGCATTATGAAAAATCTCATTATTTTCACGAAAAGATATGCCTGAAATTTTTCTTAAATCTCTGTTATTTTGAATGGCCTCAATTAAATTCGTCGTAGTCAATTCCGACTCTCCCCTGACAATGAATTTAACTTGGCATTTTTCAAACACCCAATCTGGCGTAGCGCTCCCGTGAGAGCCGATTAAAATAGTATTTTCGACTTGGGCCCTATCAATGATTTTAAAGACGGAGTCGATGTGAGAATTTGGGCATTCCCATCTATCTACCGGACTGGAGGTTAAAATTAAAATATCGGGACCGGCTTCCTTTATTTTCTTCACCGTCTCATCCGCATCGTAATCTAAAACGTTGGCATCTAAAAAAATAATCTCGTGTTTATCTCTCAAGAGGCTGGCGATGTAAGCCAAGCTTAAGGGCTGTCTTTTTCTAACTCTCATAAGAGACTTCTTTTTTCCGTAAATAGGAGGATTTAAAATAAAAATTTTCATATATTTAGCGGGGTTCGGCCTCCTGACTCACCTCATAAATTCTGGCAAACTGATTCCCCTCGCCCGCTGCCAATTTAAGTGTCAGGTCATTATTAGCCAAACATTTTTCTTCCAAGCCTTTGGGCCAATACTCGTTAGTATATAAATAACGGTAGTTTAAAGCTTTTAAGCCATCAGCCGAGCATTCTTTCAAAACCTTTTCATACCAAACTGTTTCAGGGATACGTTCTTCTATGCCGCGATGAAGCTTAGGGAACTGCTCGCCTATGTCATAAAAAAAGCCGGGAGCAAACCTGCCGGTATAAATGGTAAATCTTGAATTGTGCCAAAGGACTAATTCCCCTCCAAAAGTTAAAAAATGATCTTTGATGGCAGTATTCCTTTTAATCCAAGCAAACGCTTCGAATTCTACCGGATTTAGCTCAACTGGCTCCTCTAAAAGAGGATGGCCTGTTTCCAATTGAGGAAAAACCGGGGAAGCGACCAAATAGAATAATCCCTGGAAGATGACGCCTGAAATCAAAATAATTATCAATAATCTTTGCCATTTTTTCTGAAAAAACAAAAGTAACCATCCCAAAAATAAGCCGAAAATCAAATTCCAAAAAAGTGAAGTCAAAAAGTGAAGGCGCATAAAATCGCCCTGTGAAGAAGCGCCAGCCGTCACCACCAGCGGAAGGAAAAAAGAAACCAAGACAAGCAATATCAAAAATAAACCCAGTTGAAAGTATTTTTTAAGAACATAAAAAGCCGCCGGGATAATAAAAATTATCAACCATCCCCATCCCAAAAAAACGGTTGAGCTGAAAATCGGAATAAAAACATTTTCTTCAACAAATATTAATCCCCCAAAAAGATATTGCGGGGTAATTGAAAGGGAACGTTCCATGGGTAGAACGTCGCCCAAAAAAGCTTGTTTGATACTTTGGGTTAAAACTCCGCCCTGAAAAACGGCTACGGTAATCCCCAAAAATAATATTAAAAAAGAAATCTTTAAGCAGAATTTACCTTTTTCCCAATCTTTTTTTAAAATTGTGAAAATCAACGGGTAAATCAAAAAAACTGCACATAAAACTCCGAAAAATATTTCCGCGCTTAAGGCTAAAAAAGAAAATAGGATAGCGGCCAGGCAAGAGATTTTAAACCAATTCTTTTCATCATTGATCGCCCTAAAATATAAATAGCTAACCGCGATGGTTAAGGCAAAGCCGAGCATTACCCAAGCAAGTTGAAAAAGAGGGATAACGAGAACGCCGCGCATAACCCCGCCAAATATCATATCGTTCAAAAATTTAAATGGCGCTTCAACCGGCAGCTGAAGAATATATTTTTGGTATAAAGAAGATATCCCTCCTGCCCCGTAAAGGAAATTTAAATTACCCCCGAAAATCATTATCAAAGAAGCAAGATAGGCTTTAAAATCATTTTTACAAAAATCCCTTATCAGCAGAAAACCCAGCAAAAATACGAGTCCGATAAAAATGGCGTTCTGAAAATCGTAGCTGAACCAAACCGGCAAATCGGTAATTTTAGAGACAGCCGCTAAAAATAGCACGTAACCGTAGTGATATTGGGAGAGAAAATTAGGCGCAGATACTTCTTTCACCGGGAAATTTCCTTCAGCAACTGTAGCGGCCAGAGGAAGAGGAGAACCCATTTCGTCTGATGAGATATATCGCATTCCGGCTATTCCGACAAAAACCATAATCAAAAGGGCGGTGCCGAACAAAATTATTCTCCATTTTTTCTCAATCCCCCATGCTGTTTTTCCCTTCCCACCGTTTACGCGGAAAAGAAACCAGCTCAAAAATATAAAAATAACGCACAGCAAATAAAAATTAATCCTGATGTCAATGAAATAGGAAAAGGCGTTGAGAAAGAAAAGATAAATACTGTAGCCCAAGATGGCTGCCAGGGGGATCAGGGCTTCAATTCTTTTTTCATTAAGGATGAATCTCGCTGATTGCCAACCGAAAGCGAATAATATTGAACAAAATACGAATAATTTTAAGAGAATGAAAGCTATCATTTAATGGCTATGGCTTTCTTAAAACTGGTCACAAAATTAACTGCCTGAGAGAGATTATCAAAAAGATAATCCGGCTTAGCGTCACCATCCTGGCAACCTCGGCCGGTCTTTACTCCGATCGTCGTCATGCCGGCATTCCGGCCGCACAAAATATCCCTGAAAGAATCGCCGATGAAATAAGAATGTTTTAGATCAATATTGAAGTCTCTTTTCGCTTTTTTCACCAGGCCGATTTTCGGTTTACGGCACGAACACTTAATTTTATATTTCTGATTCTCTCCTTTATAACCCTTGTCGGGGTGATGCGGACAGAAATAAATGCCGTCAAGTTTCGCCCCTTTTTCGCCCAAGATGGTTTCCATCTTGCACTGGATTGCGGCAATATCATCTATCGAACGAAATCCCTTGGCCACGGCCGGCTGATTGGTAATAACAATGGCTAAAAATTCAGACTCATTTATTTTTTTAATGGCAGCGGCGCTCCAGGGAAAAAGCTTAAAGCTACCCGGACGAAAAATTTCATAAGAAGCTTGACTGATCGTGCCATCACGGTCAAAAAAAATAGCTCTTCTTTTATTTTCCCTGTTAAGCCGACTGATTTTGCCTTTTTGATAATCTTTCTGGACTTGAATTAATCTGGCCGAAGTGCCGATATCCTTAATATATTCGGCGGTCAGATAACCGTACATTTTTTCTTTTCGGACAATTTTGGGGAAAATGTCTTTACCGAAATCTGCTTTTACCCCTCGCTTAATATGCCGTAAAATCTTGGGCGACATAATATAGATGGCGGCGTTGACCAAATTCCTGAAATATTGATTAGAGGGATGGGGTTTGGGATGGAAAGCAATAATTTTCTGGTCTTTATCAATTTCCACCAAATCACTGTCTTCTAAATGCGAAGTCGGGTGTGATACTAGCGTGCAAGCGCTTTTTTTGTTTTTATGAAAAGCAATAACTCTTGTAAGATCTATGTCTAACATCTTATCTCCGTAGATAACCAGAAAATCGTCTTTTAGTTTATTGGCTATTTCTTTGATGCCGCCGGTGGTTCCCAAAGGCTCTTTTTCTTTGAAATAACTAATTTTCATTCCCCAATCTCGTCCGTCTTTGAAATATTTTTCAATAACCTCCGAAAGATAGTGGGTTAAAATAATAACCTCCTTGAGGCCGTATCTTTTTAATAGATTAATCTGATGTTCCAAAACGGGCAAACCGCCAATTTTTAACATTGGCTTGGGGGTGTTTAGGGTTTTTTTTCCCATTCTTTCCCCGCGGCCGCCGGCCAAAATAATCGCTTTCATACTAAAGTTTATATTCTTGGTTTCGGGCGTCGTCGTAAAACATTTTAACAGTTTCCAGCGAATAATCCTTTAAGTCTTTTCCGATTCTGTCCAGTTTTTTTAAGAAACCGGGCAGAACGGTAATAATGTCGCAATTCGCTTCTTCGGCCTGAAAAATATCAAAGACTTGGCGGGGACTCGCCCATAAAAGTTCTAAATTCTTAAAACCGCGGAGAAATTCTTTAGCCTCTTTCATAATAGGCACCGGATCTCTGCCGGTATCAGCGATCCTGCCAGCAAAAACCGAAACAATACCCGGGGCGGCTGAAGAAAAAGCGGGGGCAATATGTTTTACCTGATCCAGATCTAGGATAGCTGTAACGTTTATTTTTATTCCTTGGCTGGAAAGTTCCTTGATCAACTCGAAAGACGATTCGGCTTTAGTGTTTGTGATGGGGATTTTGACATAAATATTTTCTCCCAGCCTGTTGATTATTTTAGCTTGCCTCGCCATTTCCGGGAAATCGTCGGAAAAAACTTCAAGAGAAACCGGTTTATCTTTGATAGCCGCCAGTATTTCTTTGGCGAAGGCTTGATAGTCAATCACTCCAGCCTCTTTCATTAATGAGGGGTTGGTCGTAAAGCCCTTAACTAAGGGATTCTGATTAAATTCCAACATAGTTTGCTTATCGGCTCCGTCAGCAAAAATTTTAACCTTTAATTCTCCTATTTTTTTTACCATATTTATTTCTGATATTTTTTTTCTTAACGCCAAACAAACTAAATGACTTAAGGTAGGGTGAAGGGATTCCACCAGGGGCGTTCCGAAGGGCTCGGAATTAATCGGGACAGTAATACAAACGTCGCTCATCTCTTTCATTTTACCTCCCTCAAAACCGCTAAAACCGATCACCTTGGCTCCTTTTTCTTTGGCGAAGGCCATCGCTTGGACCAGGTTTTGCGACCATGGACCCGCTTCACCTGCTCCCGAGCCTCCATGAACCGAAAAACCGATCAAAACATCTCCTTGACCCAGCCAGTTTTGCAACTGACCCTTAAACACGCTGCCCCAGCCGCTGTCATTAGTCCAAGCAGAAACCAAGGGGATGTTGTCAACCAACGAGATGGTTTTTAACCCCTTTTTACCGGGCACAATCGTGGATTTGGCCAAATCGCAAGCAAGGTGGGTGGCGGTTGAAGCAGAACCACCACAACCCATAATATAAACAATTCGTTCGTTTTTCCACGCCGTAAAAAGAAGCTCAACAATTTCGTTGATTTTCTCTTTATCAATCTCTTTGATAATTCTCTCTAGTTCGGAGAAGTAATTTTTTATAACCTCATCCATAATATATTACAATACAACATTTAAATAAAATTGGCAATAACCTTTATGCCGTCAAAATCGAAACGAAAATACTCTCCTCTTAGCCCTTCGGCCGCCATCGCCTTTTTTAAATCCTCCTTTTTATCTTCACAATAAAAAACAAAGAAGCCTCCGCCGCCAGCCCCCATCAATTTGCCACCCATGGCCCCAGCCTTTTTGGCTATTTCATACCAGCGATTAATTTGGGAATTTGAGGTGCCGTCCCTTTCCATTTTTTTCTGCCAATGAAGGTCTAATAATTTCCCGAATTCCGAAAAATTATTTTGGGCTAAAGCTATTTTGATATCCTGGCCTATTTTCCTGACCTGATGGAGATTATCAATGGCTTGAGCTTGAGTTTTTAATACTGGACCGGACTCCCTTCTGATGCCGGTATAAAACATTAAAAGATTGTTCTCTAATTTTCTGACGATTTCCGGAGAAAAGATTTGGGGATAGAGCGGTGTTACCGCCACCTCACCGTTTTTATTTGCCGAAAAAGAGGTAATACCGCCAAAAGCCGCGATATATTCGTCTTGTTTGCCCGACGGTTCTTTAAGTAAATTCATGGCGATGTGGCAGGCCTGTTCAGCGATTTGTTTTCGGGGTGGAATATCGTTGCTCAAAAAAGCGTGCAGGGCTGTAAGCAGGGCGACCGTAAAGCTTCCCGACGTGCCCAAACCGGTATTTGAAGGAACATCGGCAATGGAAACAATCTCGATGCCTCCTTTTATCCCCAATAATTTAAGAGCTTCTCTAACGATAGGGTGTTGGACCTGCTCGGGGCTTGCTACCTCTTCGGTTTTGGAATAACTTATTCTTAAAGAATCATCGAACCTTTTATTGACGATGATGTAAATATATTTATTAATTGCGGCCGAAATCCATTCTCCGCCGAACTGAGAGTAATAAGAGGGCAGGTCGGTACCCCCTCCGCCGATCGGTATTCTTAGTGGCGCTCGAACAATAATCATATTTTGTTTTTAATATAACCCATCTCTTTTAGCAAGTCTCTGATTGATCTTCTGACGGCTTCTTTTGAGATTAATTTTGGCTCCCAGCCTAATTGATTTATCTTTTCAGTATTTATCCTGACTTTCGGCACATCGCCTTTCCAACCCCTGGGGCTAGTGCCAAAATGCATTTTCACGTTTTTTAAGCCCATCTCGTTAATTGTTATCTTAGCGATTGTTTTAACATCAACAAAAGTATCTGACGCTAAATTAAATAAATTAACTTTATCGTTTGATTTTTCAATCGCTAAAATTATGGCATTGATTAAATCGTCGACGTAAAGATAGGATTTGCTTTGGCTGCCGTCACCGAGAATTTGTAAGTTTTTGGGGTCGTTTTTTAATTTTCTTATAAAATCATAACCTACGCCATGGGTCTGGCGGCGGCCCACAATATTGGCTGGCCGGAAAATCCACGACTGCATGCCATACATATTGCAGTAAGCTGAAATCAGGGCTTCAGCCGCTAATTTACTGGCGCCATACATTGAAACTGGCAGTAGGGGGCCAAAATTCTCTTTGGTGTATTTTGTTCCTTGGTCCCCGTAAACTCCGCTCCCTGAAGTATAGACAATCTTTTTGATATTATTCTGCCTCATTGCTTCTAAAACATTAAAGGTGGTAATAATTCCCTGGTCTAAATCCAACTTCGGGTATTTCTCGCTCTTAGCGATGTCGGGATTAGAAGCTAAATGGAAAACAAAATTATGGTTTTTTATCGCTTTTTTAAGTTTTTCGAAATCAAGCAGATCTTCCCCGTTTCTTATATCGTATACGGCGATCTGGTTTTGTTTGCCCAACCTTTCGACCAAATTGCTCCCTATAAAACCGGCTCCTCCGGTAATGAAAATTTTCTTTTTATTTAACATATTTTTCCACCGATATTAAAACTGATGAACACTGCCATTTTAATATGGGCAAACGTTCCATAACCTCGCTTATCCAGACAGCCGGTTTTGTGAAAATAAGCGGGGTAAATGAGAAAACGGCCAAAAATGGCTTAAGGTGAATCTTTCTTATTTCGGGGTGAGTAAAAAAAGAAATATATTGCCTTGGCGTATAAGATAACTCGTGAACCATTTTGTATCTGGGAGTTTTTTCAAGTAGTTTCCTGATTAAGCATGAGCCGTTAGCTTCAATTAAAAAAACTTCTTTCTTGGCTACTCTGATCATTTCCAAAGCCATTTTGCGGGGATTATAGACATGATGCATGGCGTCAAAACAACAAACAACATCAAAAAAATTATCTTCAAATTCTAATTTCTCAGCATCCATCTTAAGCGCCTCAATACCTTTTTCTTTCAACCTTTTAACCCCCTCATCCGATATTTCAGTGGCAACATATTTTCTACAGTTTAATTTTTCCATAATCAATTTGGTCAAATAACCATCGCCAGCTCCCACCTCTAAAATGGTGGGGTTTTTATCTCTAAAATATTCGGTAAATAAAGATGCATATTTGGGCACTTTATACCTCAAACTGATCTCGCCTTCCCAGATTTGGTGGAAATTATTTCCTCGATAGAATTGATCGTAAGAATCGACCATTCTTTTTTGCCGTTCTGTTTCTACCATATATTTACCTTAAATTCTGAAAGGCTTTAAAACCTTGTCTTACTTTCAGAAAATATTTGAATCCCTGCAACGGAGGAACGCCCATAAATCTCATCTCTAAGTAGCTATCGTACATTCGGCTCCTGCCGAACCTCCCGATGGGGAAAAAAGATAAAAATCTGAATAGCGGTTCCAAAAAGGGAAACTTTAGCATGATATTAAAAAATGCCGATAATCTGATCATTCTTTCCATATCGGGAGAATGAATCGCCACATCTTCTAATCTGGTGGGATTAAAATTATCTATTTCGGGAGCATGATCGATATAATTATTTTCCATCAACCAATCTATGATGGGTTGTTTTTTAGCCATATTATAAAGGGCGGCTCTGACGACATCGCTATTTAATTTTCTGGCAAAATGCAATGTTGCAAAAGCGTCTTTAATGGTTTCTCCGGGCAGATTTAACATTATGGCAGCAATGTGTTTTATCTTGTATTTTTTAAACAATTTTGAAGCTTTTTCAAAGTCTTCATTTTTTAAATGCTTGTTTAAAATTTTATTGCGAACGTTTTCGTTATGCGTCTCCAAGCCGTAAGTTACTCCGACGCAACCGGCTTCATGCATCATTTTTACCACTTCTTCATTAAGCATATTATCCACCCTCACAGTACAAGACCACGGGAGTCCTATTTCTTTGGCGTAACGTTCACAAAATTCTTTAAACCACTCTTGGTAAAAATTAAAATTGTCATCGTGGAAATGAATTCTTTTAACCGTAGAAATCTTCTGCACCTCTTTTATTTCCAGAAAAACCCTATCGACGCTTTTCTTTCTCAAATAATTACCCTTTCCTTTATATACCTCTTTTAAGAACATGGCATTATAGCAAAAACTGCATTGGAATGGGCAGCCATATCCGGTAATGAATCTTTTCAGCGGCAAATCTCTGACAATGGGATATTTTAAATACTGAGACCTATCGGGCAAGGGAAGAGAATCCAAATTCTCTATAAGCGGCCTGATTTCATTCCTGAAAATCTGGCCATCTTTTTTTACCCAGAGGTTCTTAATCTGAGAATAATCCCCTCTATTTTTAAGGGCGTCCAAGAGCTCAATCAAAGCCTCCTCCCCGTCTCCTCGGCAGATGATATCAACGCAATCTTCTTTAATGCTTTCCTCCGGGAATAAGGTGACATGCGGCCCGCCAAATACGGTGAGCGCTCTCATATGCTTTCGAAGATATCTGGCCAGCCCAAAGCTGATATGATGTATGCCCGTACAGACTGAAAAACTAAGCAAGTCGGGGTTGAATTGTTTAACGCTCTCGATGATATCTTTCTCTTCGGAAATAATAAATAATTTATAATCGTGGTTCTTGGCTTTTAAAGCGCCCATTAAATTAGCCAAACCCAAGGATTCATAAAATAAACTGTAATCAAATAAAGCGACTCTCATAAAAATGTCTTCCTATTTTTGAATTTCTTTTCCCTAAAGCTGTTTCCAATGTAATTCAGTACTGTTTTAAAATCTCCACTCAAGATCATATTGTAATCATTGAATGATGTAAAAGAATAACAGCTTTGGCATTGATGGCTTAGGGTATTTTCAAACGCTTTCTTAAATCCCACTTCCATAAAATTTAATGGCGCAAACATGGGATTGCTTACCAAAGAAGAACAAGGATAAACCAACCCGTCGTAATCTACGATACACATAAATTTTCCAGCATAGCAGGGAATATGGGCGGGGCTCAACTTTTTAATTGCGGTGGTATAAAGCTCTTGATAATCTGGCCACTGGAGTACGTAACGAAGTGCGTTATAAGACATTGATATGGGATAACCTTGTTTTTTATATTTAATCAGATTATTAAACAAATGTCTGATATCTTGAGAATCCGGCAAAAGGGGAAAAGCGCCTTGAAGAAAGGGCAGTAAAAACTCTGCCATGCAGCCATATTTCTTTGCCACCTCCAAAACAGATGGAATTGTCTGTATATTATCTTTAGATATCAGGGTGCTGGTGTGTACCGCCACTCCATTTTCTTTAGCGGCTTTGATGGCTTCAATGACTTTCCTATACGAACCCGCTCCCTTTCTCTTATCATGAATCTCTTCATTGCCATCTATGCTGATACAGACGGTGGTCAGTTTTTTTACAACATCCATCATATCTTTGACAAGGTGGCCGTTGGTATTCATGTTGGTCAGAATACGATTCTTTCTCATGTGGCCCACAATCTTTCCGATGTCTTTTCTAACCAACGGCTCGCCGCCGCCAATATTAATTCTTTTCGTACCCAAACTTTTTAATTCATTGACCAGGTCAATCCATTTTTCGGTAGGTATGTCTTGAGCTATTTGTTTTTTCGGATAAGAGCCGTAGCAATACTCACATTTAAGATTGCACCTATTGGTTATATTTATGTGGGCAACCAGCGGCTTAGGCTTTGAGTATCGGGATAATAATAAACTTTCCATGAATAGCGCTTTGTCTATGAATTCCATATTTTTTGTTTAAAAACTTTAAACTTTATTATTTTTTTAATCTGGAAAAAATAGTATTTAAGATAGTTGATTGCGGAATAGTCGTGCCTCGCCAAAGATACGTAGTGGTCGGCCAAAAATATCACAAATTTTCTCGGCAGATACTTAAAATATCTTTGCAGGCTATGATCCAGAATAAAATTAATGACAAACTTCGGAAGAACCGGCATTATTCTGAAAAGAATTTGGTAATTTTTAAAAGTATTTTTTAATTTTTCATCTCTCAACGATCCCTGCTCCGTCTGATAAGTAGGCTCGTTGCCCTTTTCTATGCTTGCTATGTCTTTTTCTCCTATTAAGCCCGCTTTTTGGGCTATTTGCACCATGTCTGTTTTTGGAAAATAAGTCAACCAAAAAACCGTAATTCTAGAACACGACTTAAGCGTGGCATATATCCTTGCGGCTTCTATTTGCTCTTTCTCGGTTTCGTAAGGAAGCCCGAAAATATGGTCTATAGAATAATTAACCTTATATTTATCTAGCGCCGCAAAGCAAGCCATAATCTGCTTGTTCGTTTCAAAACGCTTTAAAATTTCGTTTCTTGTTTTTTGATTCATCGATTGTATGCCCAGCTGCACTCGATGAACTTTGGCTTCTTTTAAAGCCTTGGCGATATCATTATCCATGCATAAAGGATGGCTCAGAATCCTGAAAGGCAGGCCTATTTCTTGCTTATATCTTTTCAAAAAATCCAAAGTCCATTGCTTACCGACCGTGAATATATTATCCTTAAAATCCACCTCTTTAAACCCATACCTTTCTTTCATGATTTTTAATTCTTTGATGATATTGTCGATACTCTTTCTTCTTAAATGCTGGCCCTGGCCTTCGTCAAATTTTCTTAAAAAATTATGCTCACAGTAAGTGCAACTATAAGGACATCCCTTTTGCGTGACGGTCAAATAATGATTTTTCATTACCAATTCTTTTTCAAAAAGCTCTTTGTCGTATAGAGGCAGCTTATCTAAATCCTGAAGAGGCCTCAATTCATTTTTTATTATTTGCCCGTCTTTTTTAAACCAGATGTTTTTTATGCCATAATCTACTTTTCCTTTCTCAATTGAATTAACGAGTTCCAGCAGGGGCTGCTCTCCCTCTCCCAGGCAAACCACATCAACGCAGTCTTCTTTCAAAACCGTTTCCGGGCAGGCGGTTGGGAAAACGCCCCCAAAAATTACCGGCACATTTATGCTTTTTTTGATTTCCCGAGCCATATAAAGAGCCCACTTAAAATTATCCACAAAAACATTAACTCCGACCAAATCTGGCTTTGAGTTAATGATTTTTTTTATTAATTCTTTTTTGACATCAAATAATCTGGCTAAAAAGTCGATCTTATAATAAGTTTTATCGTCAAATAATGACGGGTCATAAGCTAAAGATACATCATGACCCGCTTCCTTTAACACGGCCGAGAGCGCCTCTATGCCCAAATTTTCAGCTCCCATAGCTAAAAAGGTTATTTTCATATGGCTTAATATTATGATATTTTGCCGGTTTTGGCAAACTTATTATTTATGGACCGGCGCAGGCTCGACAAGCTCACGAAAGCGGACTATACTTAAAATTAGTCCTATGTTTTCTGCCGAAGAAAATAAAATATCCAAATTCTCGGTTATTAAAGAGCTCTGCGGTTTTTTAATGATCCGTAAAAAATGGTGGCTGATCCCGCTGGCGGTTCTTTTGATAATATTTGGCGCGTTGATCGTTTTTGTTGAAGGTTCGGCCTTAGCTCCGTTTATTTACACCATATTCTGAAATAACGACCTCCATGAATATTCTCGGCATTTCGGCATTTTATCATGACAGTGCCGCCGCTTTAATTAGAGACGGCGAAATTATTGCTGCTTGCCAAGAGGAAAGATTTACCAGAAAAAAGCATGATTTTGGCTTTCCCTGGAATGCCATCGAGTATTGCTTAAAAGAAGGCAAAATTAAATCCCGGGATTTAGATTGCGTTGCTTTTTACGAAAAACCTTTTTTGAAGTTTGAAAGGATTTTGGAAACCTATTTAACTTCGGCCCCTTTCGGCGTCAGATCTTTTCTTAAGGCGATGCCTTTGTGGACAAAACAGAAAATCTGGACGAAAATCTTGATTCAAAATAAACTCAGTGGGTTCGCGGGCAAAATTTTATTCTCCGAACACCATCTCTCCCACGCTGCCTCTGCCTTTTATCCCTCACCCTTTGCCCGGTCGGCAATTATCACCGCCGATGCGGTCGGAGAATGGGCCACCGCCAGCATCGGCCGGGGCGAAAAAAACAAGATTGAGATATTGGAAGAAATAAACTTTCCCCATTCTTTGGGGATGCTTTATTCTGCTTTCACCTATTTCACCGGCTTTAAGGTCAATTCTGCCGAATACAAGGTTATGGGCTTGGCTCCCTATGGCCAACCCAAATATGTCCGGGTTATTTTAGATAATTTAATTGACCTGAAGGAAGACGGCTCTTTTAAACTGAATATGAAATACTTCGATTTTGCCGCAGGAGCAACCATGACCAATGAAAAATTTAATAAACTATTTGGCGGACCTCCCCGAAGCCAAGAAGGTCCTCTGACTCAACGAGAAATGGATTTAGCCCGCTCTCTTCAGGAAGTAATCGAAATGGCAATGCTAAGGATGGCTGGGCACGCGAAGAAAATTACCGGCTCCGAATACCTTTGTCTGGCCGGAGGGGTAGCTTTAAACTGCGCAGCCAACGGAAAAATTCTTAGAGAAAACATTTTTAAAGACATCTGGATTCAACCCGCTTCCGGCGATGCCGGCGGAGCCCTGGGAGCGGCCCTGGCCGTCTGGTATCAATATTTGGGAAAGGAAAGAATGGCGGGCGGAAAAGATGATTTCCAAAAAGGCTCTTATTTGGGGCCGGAATTCGGCGACGGAGAAGTTTTAGAGTTTTTGGAGAAACACAACATCCCTCATGCTAAATTATCAGAAGAAGAAATCATTAAAAAAACAGCGGAATTGATGCAAGAAGGCAATGTCATCGGCTGGTTCCAGGGAAGAATGGAGTTCGGACCTCGAGCCCTGGGATCCAGAAGCATTCTGGGCGACGCTCGTTCTCCCGAAATGCAAAAGAAAATGAATTTAAAGATTAAATTCCGGGAATCATTCAGGCCCTTTGCCCCTTCGGTCATGGCCGAAGAAGCCCCGAACTTCTTTGAGATTGACGGGCCGAGTCCCTACATGCTTTTGACGGCTTATGTCAGGCAAGGAATAAGAAAAGAAATAACTGCGGAGGAGGAAAAACGGTCCGGCCTCGATAAATTAAACACGGTTCGTTCCGAAATTCCGGCAGTCACTCACCTTGATTATTCGGCGCGGCTCCAAACCGTTGATAAAAACACCAATCCGAAATACTGGAAATTAATAAAAGCTTTCCGGGATTTAACCGGCTGCCCGGTCATTGTTAACACCTCTTTTAATGTAAGGGGGGAACCGATCGTCTGCACCCCCATGGATGCCTATAAATGTTTTATGAGAACCGAAATGGATTATTTGGCGATAGGCAATTTTTTATTAAGCAAAAAGAACCAATCGGCGTTGCACGACGATATGAATTGGCAGGATATATTTGAACTGGATTAAAAACGTGAGCGGTTTAAACCAAGCTGAAAATTTAACGCACATGATTGACCACGCCGATATTTTTATTTGTCCTGCCTGCGGAGGAGAGGGAGAGTTAAAAATAATCGATGATAATATAGAATGTCCGGGGTGCCGCAACCGTTATCGGGTTGAAGACGGTATTCCGCTTCTTTTTTGGCCAAACGAATGGAATCCCACGAGGGAAGATGTTACCGATAAAATAAAGTCATTTTACGAAAAAACGCCTTTCCCGAATTATGAAGATTTTGAGGATGTAGGAAGCCTTATCCAAAAAGCCAAGACGGGGATTTTTGCCCGATTGCTAAACGAACAGATTCCCTTTAATATAAGGGTATTGGAAGCAGGATGCGGCACGGGCCAGCTCAGCAATTTTTTGGGGACCTCCCACAGGCATGTTTTCGGTACCGACATCTGTCTCAATGCGCTGAAATTAGGCCAGAATTTTAAGATAAAAAATGGCTTGGAAAGAGTGGGCTTCTATCAAATGAATTTATTCAGGCCGATTTTTAGAAGAGAAAGCTTCCACCTGGTAATTTGCAACGGAGTTTTACATCATACCAGCGATCCCTATTTGGGATTCGAATCATTGGCTAAGCTGGTAAAGAAAGACGGATATATTATTATCGGTCTTTACAATCGATACGGCAGGTTTATTGCCGACGTCCGCCATTTTATGTTTAATGTATTCGGAGACCGCTTTAAATTTTTAGACCCTCGTTTGAGAAATAAAGGCATTAATGATATCAGAAAATCTACCTGGTTTATGGACCAATATAAGAATCCCCACGAATCTAAACATAGCGTGGGAGAGGTTTTAAAATGGTTTGACCAGACCGGGTTCGAATTTATCAACAGCATACCAAAAACGAAAGTTTTTACGGATTTATCTGAACAAGAAAAATTGTTCAGGCCCAATCCCCGCGGGAATCGTCTTGACCATTTCCTGATTCAGTTTCGGTTGATGCTTACGGGAGGCCGGGAAGGAGGATTTTTTTTAATGATCGGCCGAAAGCAATCAAACAATAATAAAAATGGATAAATCAAAATTTGGAAATAAAAAAGAGTGGCGGAAGTTTGGAATCGGCTTGGCGGTTATGCTTTGCTCAATCGGGACCCTGCAATTCATTTTTGACAAGGATTTGTATCCGTATTTTTATTTTGCGGCCGCAATGATTTTTTCGGCCAGTCTGATATTTCCGGCGTTGCTTTACCCCGTTTTCGTTGTATTTTGCCGCGTTGGGGTTGGCTTGGGTCTATTTACCACCAAACTGGTGTTAATTCTGCTTTTCTATTTTTTATTCGCGCCCCTTGGATTTTTGTTAAAGATGACCGGAAAAGATTTTCTGGATTTAAAATTAAATAAGGCGGCCGACACCTATTGGAAAAAAAGAAAAACCGCTGAATTCGATAAAAAGAGTTATGAAAATCAATTTTAGAAAGTTCAGAGATTATTACAAATTGACCGCCATCATGCTGTTGAATATTTGCCTGCTGTTTATATTGGTTAATATTCTCGGCTTCGTCGGTATCAATATCAGAGAAAATTACTTCAAACAAAAGACCGTTATCGCTGAAAAATACGGAGAGGCGGCTCTGGAACGGGTTTATCCCGGGTTGACCGCCCGAGAGATAGCCGAAATCCAAAGAGAAAGCTGGAGTAATGTGTATCTCTATGAACCTTTTACTCAATTTAAAGAAAGACCCACTTCCGGCAACTACGTTAACGTGGCTGAAGCGGGCTTCAGAATTACAAAAAATCAAGGGCCGTGGCCTCCCGATCCGGAAAACTTCAACGTCTTCCTTTTCGGCGGATCTACGACATTTGGCTACGGATTGCCCGATAATCAAACTATCGCTTCCTATTTGCAGGATTATCTTTCGCAGGTGAAGGAAGAGAGGGTGGCAGTGTATAATTTCGGCCGGGGCGCTTACTTTTCTACCCAGGAAAGGATTTTTTTTGAACAATTGCTAACTTCCGGCCACATTCCCGATCTGGCTATATTTATTGACGGATTGAATGAATTTTATTTTAACCAACCGCTGTTTACTAAACATTTGGAACAATTCCAACGATTCAACGGAGAACCCCTTGGGGCTCTGAAATTTTACGGTTCAATGGAAATAAAAAAACTTCCGATTACCAGGCTTGCCCGATTTTTTGGAGATTTGATTATCAAGAAAGAAGAATTAAGCGAGAAAGTAGCATACAACGACCCTTCTGTAATCAACCAATTAATTAATCGTTATCTTGAAAATAAGAAGATCATTGAGGCCGCAGCGGCAGTTTATGAGGTAGCGCCCATTTTTGTCTGGCAGCCCGCTCCGAATTATAAATACGACCTGCAATATCATCTCTTTGCGGGCAATGGGGATTTTGACGCTAACAATTATATAGAGTACGGATATCCTCAGATAGCAGAGATGTATGAAAAGGGATTGCTGGGAGATAATTTTTTCTGGCGCGCGGACATCCAAGAAGGAATCAAAGAGCCCCTTTATGTCGACAAGGTTCATTATACTGCCGGGATGTCCCAAAAATTAGCAAAAATAATCGTTGATTTATTATATAACGGAGCCGACTAAAATGTTAGATATTTTGTTATTGGCGCCTTCGGACGTAGCGGCCTTTGGTAAAATAGATGTAAAAAAAATTGACGCCGACCTCTTTCCGCTGGGGATAGCTTATATCGCCGGATTTTGCAGGAAAAAAGGATATTCCGTCGACGTGGTGGACCTTAGATTATTTGGCGATGAGTGGGAGCAAAAGCTTAAAAATAAAATTATTTCAGAAAAACCGCGTTACGTCGGCCTAAGCTGCGTGACTCCCCTAATCCGGGAATGTCAAACTATCGCCTCTTACGTCAAAACCATCGATAAAAATATCAAAATCATTGTGGGCGGTCCGCACCCCACCGTCCTTCCCGAAGAAACGGCCAAATTGGCTGAATTTGACATCATCGTCATAGGAGAAGGCGAATTTACGGTTGCTGAAATATTAAAGAACGGCGACTTGGGCAAGATTAAGGGAATAATTTATAAAGAAAGCGGTAAATTAATCAAAACGGAACCAAGGGAAATCAACATGGACTTAGATCAGCTTCCCTGGCCGACCTACGACCTGATTCCTATTAATAATTATATCAATCCTTTCTTCGGAAAATCAGTAATTATAGCTACGGGCAGGGGCTGTCCGTTTAAGTGTATTTTCTGCCCCTCTAATTTGATTGGCGGGGGGAAATACAGATTAAGAAACGTGAAGAATGTGGTGGATGAAATGGAGTTTTTATATAAAAAATATGGCATTAAAGGATTTATGATAATGGATGAGACGTTTACATTATATCCCGATCGCGTAGTTGAAATTTGCGATGAAATAATCAAAAGAAAAATAAAAATAAAATGGGCCTGCGACACCCGGGTCAATACCGTTTCGGAGGGACTTTTAAGAAAAATGAAGGAAGCGGGATTTCGATTGATCAAATTCGGGATAGAATCCGGAGACGATGAAATTTTAAAAATAATAAAAAAGGGCATCACCGTAGCTCTGGTTAAAAAAGCCGTGAAACTCGCCAAAAAGGCAGGTCTAGAAGTCCACGGTTTTTTCATTATCGGCCACCCCTACGATACCGAAGAAACAATTTTAAAAACCATCGGCCTTGCAAAAGAGTTGCCCTTGGATTTCGCGCAGTTCTCCATTATGGTCCCCTTCCCCGGCACGGAAATTTACAATATGGCAAAACAAGGCAGGGGCATCACTCTTTTATCGGATGATTGGAATAATTTTAAAAAATACGGAAAACCGATTATTGAGCTTCCTACGGTTTCAAGGGAAGAACTTGAGAAATTTCATGCCATAGCTTATAAACAATTTTATTTCAGACCTTCTTATATCATCAAAAGGTTCTTCAAAACAAAGCCGACCGAATATCTAAATTTATTCAATAAGGCCTTGGCATTGTTTAATTTCATGAAACAATCTAAAATCTGATAACTGAAATGTTATTATTATCAAAATTGAATACGGGACTGCGCATGATTCCTGCCATTTTAAAGGCTAAATACATTAAACCGGTGCCTATTTTTTGCCAATGGGAAATTACCTACAATTGCAATATGGATTGCCAATTTTGCATGCCGAAAAGAAACATCGCGTTAAAAAAGAGATCCCCCGAATTAACCACAAAAGAAGCGATTGATATCATACGACAACTTGCAGACCTGGGAACCAAGATACTAAATTTCTCCGGCGGAGAACCAACCTTAAGAAAAGATTTGCCCATCCTTATTAACGAGGCTAAAAAAAGAAAGATGGCCGTGTTTTTCAGTACCAACGGTTCAACGCTTAAAGACACGGCAAAAAATCTTTGGGAAGCCGATATGATCAGGGTCAGCATAGACGGTCCCAAAGAAATTCACGATAAAATCAGAAGACACCCGGGGGCTTTCGATAAGGCCGTAGCCGGGATAAAAATATTAAAAAAATACGGGAAAAAACCGATGATTGTAACAGCCGTAAGCAACTTAATGGAATTCAAAGATTTGATATGTATGGCGGAACTGGCAAAATCACTGGAAGTCCAAATTGATTTTTCAATGGTGGGAATTTCTCTTCCGGCTACTATCATAAACCCTCAAAAATCAGATTTAATGAAAGAACAGACACAACTTGTTTCAAATGTAAACTGGTTTATTGAAAGTATCGCCAAGTTAAAAAAAATGTACGGAAAAACGATCGCGAATCCCAGTATTTATCTTGAAATGCTTAAAAAGGGAAGTTTGGCTAATTTTGGTTGTAAGGCCCTGACCGCCAATATCTCAATCAAACCCAATGGGGCTGTAGGGTTTCCTTGCGATAATTATACAATGGGATTAGCCCAAGGAAATTTAAGAGATATCTATTTCGGTAAAAAAGTCAGCGAGGCAAGGAAGTTAACTGGAAAATTTTGGTTTTGTCATCTCTGCTACAGCAGGTGCAATGGTTTTTCAACTATGCTTCTTAAAACAAAACACCTATTGAGCATATTAAAATCTTATAAAAGTTTTTAGTTTCTTAATATTAATATGGTAGCTTCGGGAGGACAAAATAATCTTATGGGCATTGTTTTATTTGCGCCCAATCCCCCGCTGACATGTAAATAATAACCGTGATAATTATACAAACCCTTATTGTATGCTCGCTGAAAAGAAGACAAGGCAACAAGAGGCCCGATCGATGGGAAGCGTATTTGACCGCCGTGCGTATGCCCGGAAAGCGCTAAATTTATTTTAATATTGCCTAATTCTTTTAGTAAATCCGGTATATGACTCAATAAGACAACGTACTCCTCTGGCGAAATATTTGAAAATAGCCCTTTCAGGGGTATTATTTTTTTTGAAAATCTGTTTGTATTTTTATATCTATCAAGGCCGAAAGGCGCGTCTACGCCAATAATCGTTAAGGGCACCGAGTTAATATTTATCGTTTTCTTCTCATTGATCAAAATTTGAATGCCGTTTTCTTTTAATCTGCGCCGAAGGAGTTCCAAATTATTTTTCTTAGGCTCGCTCATGAGGCGGAAAAAAAACGAGTGCAATATATTAAAATCAAATCTATCATGATTGCCGAGACAGGCCCAAATGCCGAATTGGGGGGAAAGTTTTTTCAGATATTTAACGCACCACTCGATTCCGTCATTATTATCTATTAAATCGCCGGTTATCAGGACGAGATCGCTTCTAATCTTTTTTAATTTTTCAAAATAACGTTCTATTTTCCTATTTCTCCCGGCGAGATGTAAATCAGATATATGAAGAATGCGAAGTCCGTCTAATTTTGAAAAAACATCGCTTAATTTTATATTTATTTCGTTAAGTCTCATATTTTAGGAGATATTCTTGCTAAAACCTCCCCTTTATCCTAAATTCGCGCAAGGCGTTAATAAGTTCTTCGCTTTTTCCTTGACCAAGCAAAATAAGCAATTTGAATGAATCTAAGGGATGTAAAATTGAGAATTTTATTACATCGAATAAAAAAGAAGGCTGCTTAATATATCCCGCTACTGTTTTTTTTAAATTATCTTCTAGCAGATTATTGTATATCTTGTGCAATTCTCCAGGAGTAAAATTCATAGTAAACTTGGGAGTTGCGTTACTCTCCCAGCTCAAATCATCGCTCCTTAAATCCAGCCATTTGTTTTCAAGAGTCTGTTGATAAAGCCCGGTCCCCGGATAGGGAGTCGTAAAGAAAAGACCGATATAGTCCGGTTTTATTTCTTTAAGCAGTTCTTTTGTTTTTTGAATGTCTTCCATGGTTTCATACGGCGTTCCTATCATAAAAGTCGCCAGCGATCTCAATTTATATTTTTTACAAATTTTAAAAGCTTTTTTACTTTGCTCCACAGTAATCCCCTTTTTAAGATAATTCAGAATGTTTTGTGAGCCTGATTCTACGCCAAAATCAACCTGCAGACAGCCCGCCCCTTTTAATGCCGCCGCTTGAGTTTCATTAAAGAAATTTACCCGGGCCTGACAGCCCCATTTTAAGTTCAGGCCTGATTCTCTTAACTTCCTGCAAAATTCCACAACTCTCTCCGTTTTTACCGTAAAAGTATCGTCTAAAATATCAAATCCTTCGATCTTATATTTTTCGCTCAAAAACTTTAATTCTTCGATCACATCATCAATGTTCCTTTCTCTCACCCCGTAACCATGGGTAAGGGAACTCGCACAAAACGTACACCTCCCCGGGCAGCCTCTTGAGGTAAATACCCAGCCATTTCTCAGCCAATAGCCCCTGATAGAATAATTTCGGGCCAAATAACGGTCCATGTTAATCAGATTGTAGGCCGGGAACGGTATCTTGTTTACATCCTCATAATTGGTTTTGGCGTTTATCCTGATCTTATTATCCGAATCCCTGTAAGCTATCCCGTCTATGCTCTCTTTTTTGATTTTGCCCTGATAATAATCAATAACCCTCAAAATAGTGCCCTCGCCTTCTCCTAAAATGACGATGCCTGCTCCGGCATTCAACATATCTTCCGGCAAGGCGGTGGCATGCGGTCCTCCGATTACGAGCGGTATCTCTTTTCTTATTTTCTTAAATGATGAAATTAATTTCCTGACAATCTTCACATGGGCCGTCATGCAGGCGATGCAAATCAGATCCGGTTTTTTGCCGATAATTTTTTCAACCAGCCCCTCCCTCTCGGGATCAAAATTTTCATTATTATAGGAATCGAATTCGATGATTTCAACCTTATGATTTGCCCTTTCTAAAACCGCCGCCAAATAAAGCAGACCGAGCGGAGGCGAGAATCCAATCTGGGGATTTATTAAAATTATATTGGCTCTCATTTTTTAGTAATCCTGTTTAGGTAATTGAACATGTAGCTTAAAACCATATCCGGGTGGCGGACAATGAAATATCCGTATCTCTGTAAAAATATTTTGGGGTTTCTAAGAACAAAGTTAAGATTCAGCAGAAGCGTCTCTTTGATATATATCTTTTCCAAATCTCTCTGGGAAAATTCTTCTGTTTCGATATTGGCGCTGGTAAACTCAAACTCCTTAAAGCTGAAATCCTTTACCAGGTATCCTTTCTCCCGGCATT
>Ga0155657_106_pt1 | contig 60591 bp, 64 predicted proteins | sample RifCSPlowO2_01_FD_107314 | JGI IMG/M metagenome (GOLD analysis project Ga0155657, IMG submission 107314) | Candidatus Nealsonbacteria bacterium RIFCSPLOWO2_01_FULL_43_32
CGAACGTTTACACCTCGCTTTAGAATTAAAAACTCCGCAACAGGTGTTGCGAAGCTATTGACTATAATTCACCCCCTTAAGGCTTCGGACACTTGCACCAGGTTTAAGCCTAAAGCCTCGCCGACAGCCGAAGCAGCCAGCGCGGCATAAACCTGCTCTTGGTCGGCCAGGTTTTCCAGCCAAACAGGCACAACATTACCCTGATAACTTATTTTAAAATTAGCGCCCACTGCGGTCGCTCTGATATCAGCTCTGGCGCCAAAACCAAAAGTCAGAACACGGGCCTGGCTTTTGTTTTTTAAGTCCCTGGCGACTTCATCATCGTCGGAATTCAAAACAAGATATGAACTCGCCGTCAAAGCTTGGACCAACAGAGACACTTCCGGAGCTTGAGTAATGTCGCCGTTCACCACTAAAACGGGCAAACGCGAATATTTGATAAAAAATTCAAAATCTTGGTCAATCATTAAAACTTCTTGACCCATTTTAAAATGAGCTTGCAAAACCTGATAAATCGCATCTTGGGTGATGCCCTGGGCCGCGCCTTTGACAATCACTATTTTGGGCCGTTTGAGAAAAAAAATAAGTTTATTCATTGGCCGAATTTTTGTTTACAAAAATGAAGGTAAAGATGAAAACGAAGTTTTCATCGCCGAAAATTGGGCAAAGATATTTTCTTCAAAAATATCTTTTTCAAATGTTTCAATTTTGAAACATTTAACTAAATTGAAAATTCATTGAACATGGTCGGGCGGTATTTGCTCATAATCAATAATATATTTGGCTAAGGTTTGGAACAGGGGCACGGCCGAATATTCGGCAGTTTTGGTAGCTGGGTTGTCCAGCTTGACCAGAATCAGGAACCTGGGATCAAAAGCCGGAGCAAACCCGATAAAGCTCTGCCAGGTCTTGTCGGAATAGCCTCTTTTATCCATGCCTAAAGCAGCAAAAGAAATCTGGGCGGTGCCGGTTTTGCCGGCAATATAGTAACCGGGGATAGCAGCTGCCTTGCCAAAGCCGTTCTCCACCACGCTGACGAGCATGGTCGTTAGTTTGGAAGCGGTTTGCGCAGAGATAACGTTGTCACTAATTTCCGGCTCGTTGGTGGTAAGCAAATAAGGTTTGACCAGCTTGCCGCCATTGGCAATAGCTGCAAAAGCCCGCACCAATTGCAGGGGCGTCATTTCAATGCCCTGACCAAAAGAAGCTGTAGCAAAATTTATTTCGCGTCCTTGTTTGAATTCAGTATTGAGAGGAGAAATTTCTCCGGCCAAATCAACACCGGTTTTTTCAAAAATGCCGAATTTCTCAACATAGTCCAGAAAACTTTTGTCGCCGACTTGGCGTTCGGCAAAAACCGCGCCGGTATTAATCGATTTTTCCAAAACATTGGTCATGGTCAATTCCCCGGGATAGGTTCTCCCCTCGTAATTGCAAACCCGGTAAGTGCTGATATTCAAACAGCCCTGGTCAAAATAAGTAGTCTGGGGGGTGATTTTGCCCTTATCCAGAGCAGCGGCCATGGTAATGGGTTTGAAAACAGAGCCTGGTTCAAAAATCTTTTGGATGGCATCATTTTGAAAAACCTGGAAATCTTTTTCCTGAAAATATTCGTTGGGGTTGAAATTGGGAAAATTAGCTAAAGCCAATATTTTCCCTGAAGCAGGCTCCATCACGATAATGTCTCCGCCCTCAATCTTTAAATCAGTTCTAGCCTGCTTGAGTAATTTTTCAGCCAGATATTGGATATGATAATCAACGGTCAAAGTAAGGTCCGAACCGGAAGAATCGGCCAGCCCTTCCCCCAAAGAAAATAAATAGCCCAAAGGCCCTTTCTCGCCCTGAAGAAGCTTCTCCTTACCCTGCAAAAGAGCGTTAAAATACTCTTCCAGGCCGTACTGGCCTTGACCCTGCTCGTTGACAAACCCTAAAAGATGCGAAGCAAAATCGCCATAGGGATAATAACGCACCCTTTCTTCGCTGAAATGCAAGCCAGTTAATTTTTTGGCTTGCAAAGAGTCAAGCTCTTCCTGACTGAGCCTTTTTTTAATCAATTCATAAAGGCTGTCTTTTCCAGCCTCGGCCATTAAAGACGCTTTGTCTAAATTGAGTACCTCGCTTAAAATCTGAACCGTCTCCGACCTTTCTTCAGCGGGAATTTCTTTGGGAGAAAGGTAGGCAGAAACAAAGACCTGGGTGGTGGCTACGGGCAAATCATGGTTTTGGAAAAAGATTTTTCCCCGGTCGCCTTGAGTACTGACTAAAGTCTTCTGCTGACCCTGGGCCAGAGCAGCGTATAAGTCATGGTTAATAATCTGCAAAACAACTAATTGACGAAGAATAATTGCGGCGCAGAAAAAAATTAAAGCTAAGATTAAATTGACCCGCCAATGTTGCATTTAAACATTATTATTTGGCCACGACTTGGGTGCCGGGTACGCGCAAATAATGCACCTTGCCTGCTTTTTCATAGCTTAAGGTGCTTAAAATTGTTTCCAAATCAGCCAAAGAATTAAGTCGGGGGAAAGCGCTTTCTAAAATTTTGCTCTCTTTCACCAGGTCAGCTATTCGCTTCTCGTAATTTGCAATCAAGAAACCGGCTTCGGTCGACCGGGCTACCTGGAAAACATAATAAGCCAAAAGAACGGCCATCAGCATCAAGGCGACAATCCATGAAAATTTTGGTAAAACTTTGGTCATTGTATTTTTTGAGCAGCTCTTAATGTGGCGCTGCGGGCCCTCGGGTTTATTCTAAGCTCTAATAGGCTTGGAGTAATCGGTTTTTTTGTTAAGATATGCCACGACCCTTGTTTTAAAAAATTCTTAACGATTCTATCTTCTAAAGAATGAAAGGAGATAGTCACGAGCCTCCCGCCGCTTCTTAAGATTTTCAGGGCTTGGGGCAGGGCCTTCTGTAAATTGTTTAATTCGTCGTTAACCGCTATTCTTAAGGCTTGGAAGGTTCTGGTGGCGGGATGAATGCGCTGCCTGCCCCGGACTGATTTTTTAATTATCTCTACTAATTGGAGAGTGTGTTTAATGGCTCTGGCTTTTCTCTCTTCAACAATACCTTCAGCAATCTGGGCGCTAAACTTTTCTTCGCCGTATTCTCTCAAGATTTTCTCGATATCAAACTTTGACCAGTAATTAAGTATTTTCTCTGCGCTCAATTGGTTCTTCAGACTGTATCTCATGTCCAGGGGCTCTTTTCTCTGAAAGGAGAATCCTCTGCCCGATTGTTCAAGATGCCAGGAAGAATAGCCCAGGTCAAAAAGAATTCCGCTGACTTGATCAAACCTATTCTCTCGAACGATCTCTTTCAGGTTAGCAAAGTTGTCGCAGACCAGAATCAAATTATGACTGGCTTTATTTTTTTTGACCAACTCAGTGCTCCAATCAATGCAAAGTATTTTTCCCCGAGGCGCAATCTTTTCAAGAATGGCCGAAGCATGTCCGCCCCCGCCGAAAGTGCAATCAATGAAATGCTCGTTGGGTTTGGGGTCAAGCTCCTGCAAAACTTCTTTTTGTAAAACCGGAATATGCATGTCAAATCAAATCAAATACCCATTTCTTTTAAACGTTCGGCAATGTCGCCGACCGAGCTTTCCGTTCTCTGTTTGTGCTCGGCCCATTTTTCTGAATCCCAGATTTCAATTTTAGTGGAAAGGCCGAGTAAGGTGACGTTTTTCTTTAAAACTGCGTAATTTTTCAAAGAGTCCGGGATGAGAATTCTGCCTAATTTATCAAGCTCAACGTCCGAGGCTTGAGAAAGCATCACCCGGGCAAAATTTCTCGCATCAGCTTGAGCGGTCGGCAGGTTGGCTAATTTCTGAGCCAGCTTTCCCCACTCGTCTAAAGTATAAATCACCAAACAATTTTCCAAGCCTTTGGTAATGACTGCTTTTTCGCCCAAGTCCTTTCTGAATTTGGCCGGGACGGCTAATCTTTTTTTAATATCAATGGTGTGTTGGTATTCGCCTATTAGCATGGAGTTATCCCCTAATTACTTACTTATCCCCATAATTATCCACAATTCGCCACTACAACTCCATTATCCCCCACCTAAAGGAGCTTGGTCAAGCTCCGCCAACTATGCCAAAACACCTAAAAAAAGCCCTTAAAGGGCTTATTTATCCACTTTTTATCCACAGTTAGATAAAAATGTTAGTATATATGTTAGCCGAATTCCATAAGAGCCAGCCAGCGGTGCCGGCGTCCTCGGCTGCTTGAATTTGAGCCTTAATTTTTTCCGCGTCGTAAAAAATACCTCTTTCCGTATCAGCTTTCAAATTAAAATCCTGCAGCCAGGGACGGATTTTAGCTGGCAAGCCGAATAAAGCAAAATAATCGTAAGCTTGCAGTACTGAACGGAAAATAACATTGTACGGATTGTTGGAAACTAAATGAGCGGTAGAAGTGGTGGTCTCGTCCTGATAAGGAAAGTACAAAGCCGGCAACTGGCGGGCGGAGTCGGCTGGAACCCTGAAGCCGCCGTAAAAATGGCTGGGATAAAGCATAAAAGAAAGATAATCGAAATATCGGCCGGCATCAACCAGCCGCTGGCCGATTTCATAACTTTGGAATTGGGTGGCGACATAGCCGAAAATGTCTACGGATAAAATAACCGAAGGCTTGTATTCCCTGAGACTTTGGGAAAGTTTGGCAAAAAAATCGCCGATCCACGCTATTTTCTCCTGGCCGGTGACTTCATCATAATCGTCCGGGTAGCGGATGTAATCAAACTGCAATTCGTCAAAGCCATAATCAACGGCCTTTTTCGAAAACTCAATGAGATAATTTCTCACCTCCTCGTTTTTGGGGTCCAGCCAATACTGGCTGGCGTTATCCTGCCAGAGCACCATAGTGCTCGTGGCTTGCCCTGAGTCTGTCGAAGTGGCGTCAGTGGTGGTGGTCAGATACCAATGCGGTTTTTCATTTGTTAAAGAAGCATCTCTAAAAACTACGATTCTGGCGATCACCCAAGCATCTTTTCGGTGCAACTCATTAATAAAGGTCTTTAACGAAAGAGACAAATTCGGCCCGTAAGCCTCTTTGATATCAATCACCACACTGTTCAATCCGGTCTCATCCAGCAGCTTAACAATATCTTGTCGGGTTTTAGAAGCAATCGGGGTTTGAGAATTGGCAATAAATTCATTAAGATAGACGCCTCTAACTTTACTTGATTTTTCCTTGGCTGTTTGTATTTCTTGGATAAACTTTTGGGTTTGAGCAATCACCTCCGCTGACTTTTCGAGCAGTTCTTGGACCGCAATATCTAATGGGGTGGTCGTGCTCTCCGCTAAAACTACTTCTTCATTTTTGATAACGGGCTGAGATGGTACATAGGCCGTAGTGGGCCGATACTTGTAAATAAAAATTCCTCCGGCAATTAAAGCCAGGAGGGTGGCAAATAACAAAATAATTAAAGTCGCTCTAACGGACATCTTAAGTTTATTTGATAACGAGAGTAAATTCCTGGGGATTGATTTCCACCTTGTCCCCTCTTTTCAGCGTGCCGGATAACAAGGCCGAAGCCAGCGCATTCTCCACTTTGTCTTGGATGGTTCTTTTGATTTGCCGGGCGCCGAAAGTCGGGTCAAAGCCCAACTCCACGAGCTTTTCTTTCAAGGCCAGGGTGACTTCCAGCTCAATCCCCTTTTCTTTAAGGTTTTTCTGCAAAGAACCCAGCATGAGCCCGACGATATCCAAAAGATTTTCCTGGGACAGCGGGCCGAAGACCACGACCGCGTCAAACCGGTTGATGAATTCCGGCCGGAAGATGGCTTGTTCAAAGACATAATCCAGAAGTTTCTGCTTGACTTGAGACCATGCGGTTTTTTCTTTCAGGGCCTGCAGAATGACCTGATAGCCGGCGTTGGAAGTGGCGATGATGATGGCACTCTTAAAGTCAACTTTTCGGCCCAAACCGTCGGTCAAGCGGCCCTCGTCCAACACCTGCAAAAACAAGTTCAGAACATTGGGATGGGCCTTTTCGATTTCGTCCAAAAGAATCAAAGAAAAAGGTTTTTCTACGATTTGAGTAGTCAATAAGCCTTCCTCGCCCGGAGAACCGATTAAACGAGCAATATCTTTGACATCCTGGAACTCCGACATATCCAATCGCACCATGCTGGCCTCGGAACCAAAGTAGATTTGAGCCAGGGCCTTGGAGGTTTCGGTCTTGCCCACGCCGGTCGGGCCCAAGAACAGAAACGTGCCCATGGGCCCTTTTCTGACATTCACTTCAGACCTGGCCCGCCTTAAAGCCGTGGAAACCTCTTTGACCGCTTCGGCTTGATTGATAATGCGCTGATGGATTAAGGCCTCCAGATTGAGCAGGATTTCTTTTTCTTTTTTCTCCATTTCGCCCACCGGCACGCCGGTTTTTTCAGTGATGATTTTAGCGATATGCTGGGGCAGCACCACCCTGTCCCTGGTTGATTTCTTGACATAAATGAGCACTTCATCCAATAAGTCAATGGCTTTTTTGGGAAAGGGCAAGGCAGGCATGTAGCGCTTGGTTAAAGACACGATTTCCCGCAAAGCCGGATAGCTGATGAACAGCTTGTATTTCTGCTCTAAAGCTAAAGTGAGGTTTTCCAAAATCCTCATGGTTTCTTGCTCGGAAATCTCCGGCACCTCGACTTTTTCAAAAAGACTCAAAACCGAAGGATTCTGCTCAATGTTTTTATGGAGTCCGGCGTAAGTCGTCACGGCCACAATCTGAAATTGAGGCAGATTTAAATAAGGAGCAATGGCGCCGGAAATATCCAGCTGGCCCGGACCCGGCTTCACGGCAATGAAATTATGGAAATCGTTGATGACCAAGATAACGTTGCCGGCTGAAATCGCCTCCTGGAAGATTTGGTCCAGCTTTACTTTTACAGCTTCTAAATCGCTTGTTTCAGCCAAAAGACTGGTTAAATCAAACTCCACCACTCGCTTATAATTGACATCGGGCAGACTCTGGCCCAAAACCGCTTTTCTGACCAGGCCCTGGATAATGCCTTTTCTACCAATACCAGGAGCCCCAACCAATAAAACGTTATTATACTCTTGCCTAGCTAAAACCCTTTCTACCTGTTCAATCACTTGGGCGTGGCCGATAATTTCAGGGAAACCTTGTTTCTTGGCAATTTCCGTCCAGTCAACGGAATATTTGTCCAAATGAATCGTGTAGCCGGCCGTCCATTCTTTGGCGAGAGTCCCTTTTTTCATTAGGTTCGGCCAGTCCCACCATCTCTTCCGCTCAGCCATTCTTTTTTTCAAAGATTCCAGCCACCAGGTTAAATTCTCGATGTCTTCTTTTTTCAAATTGGCCTCCATTAAGATTTTTTGGAAAACCGGATCGTAAATGGCCAACGCCGACAAAACATCGCCCACGACCACTTGCTCGTGCTCTCTTTTTTGAGCTATTTTCAGCGACTGCCAAATGGTGTCTTGATAATCTTGGGCGTAACCGACGCTGGACTTTTCCTTTTTCAGGTACTCTTTCAGCTGATTCTTCAACATGGATTTAATCTCTCTGATGTCTAAAAGGTCTCTTTGAAAAATAAATTCCAGGCCCGAGCTTTTATCAAGCAGGAAACAAAATAAGCAGGCGGAGTTGGTCAGGGGAGACTTGGGAGACTGGGCGAATTGGTCAGCGGCCGCCACGGCTCGGGCTGTTTCAAAATCCAAGAATTCCGCCAGATTCACGTCTAATTTCTCTAAAGCATCTTTGATGGTGGCTGACAGGGCTGGTCTTTTCAGTTTATGCTCAAAGAAAGCGTTCTCCAGCCAGAACAAAACCCTCAAAGTTAAAAAAATGATGCTAAGGCCCAGCAGGGCCGAATTGGCGCTATTAGATAAATTTTCTCCCAGAAAGCCATATAAAAATATTAAAAAAACAAAAATCAATAAGACGGAAAATAATTTTCCCAGAGGTTGGGCCAGGCTGAAAACCGGGCACCGTGCCCACTTCACCGCCTGAAATATTTTTGCTGATTTAAGGTTAAAAAAGAATTTTGAATCCATAATAAAACCCCCCCGCTAAAAGTAAGGGCAAAAAGAGCCAGGCTAAAAATACGACAACTCCCGCTGCAACCACCAAGATCTCCGTCAGTATCCCCAGAACAATGAAAACGCTCCTGAAAAACGCTCCCATGACCCTGGAAATGATGTTAAAAGTAAAAACCTCAAAATATCTCTTAAAAGCAAACCCCCGGCCGTAAGAGTAGCGGAACCGCCGCCAATGCGCAGGCCAGGTTTTCAGCAGCAAAGGCACTGACCAATAATTCAGATTGAACTTAAGGCAGTTGCGCCAACCGCCTAAAATGTCTTTGGGCGTATCAATAAACTGCCAGGCCAGATACTGAATCAAAATATTCTGCATAAGTGGGCACTACAGGATTCGGACCTGTGACCTCTTCGATGTGAACGAAGCGCGCTACCACTGCGCCAAGTGCCCCTGTTTTTTTATTTTATCACTTACCCATAAAAAAACAAACCTTCACCCCCGACGTATCGTCGGGGAGAAGATTTGTTCTGCAGTTATAAAAAATTAACCCTTAAGCTTGCGGTATAAATCTTTTAAAACGTCAGCCGCGATTTCTTTCCCGCCCAAACCGAAAGCCAGGCCCGCCGAAATAACGATGACCGCCACTAAGCCGGTAAACAATGTTTGGACTAAAACCGCCCCCACCCCTAGCTGAACCAGGATGATGGAGATGGCAAAAATCCAAATGGACCACTTGATGATTAAGCCGACGATGTGGCCGTAGCCTGCTTTGATTGACTCGACCGAGGCTCGGACCACTTTCTCCAGAATGTCAGCCAAGAGCACTGCTACTACGAAAATAAAGGCAGACACCACGACATTGGGCAGATAGCCAAGCACCTCTTTTAAGAGGCTGGCGAATTCTTTGAGACCCAACACTTCCACGGCCGCCATTAAAAAGACAATGGCTAAAACCCATTTGACAATGGCGCCGATAAAAGCCGAGGCGTCCACTTTGATGTTGGCCTTGGCTAGGGCTTCGTCCCAATTGCCCTTCTCAAATATCTGATTAAATCTTATTCTCTTGAGAATTTCGGCAATCAATCCGCCCACGCCCACCGAAATAAGCCAGCCGACGACAAAGATAATAATCGCTCCGACCAAAGCCGGGATAAGCGCCACAAACCCTTGCCAAAGATTCTGGAGGGCGTCCAGGGTGACTGTGTACCAATCTAAAATCATATAATTATAATGCGAATCTTACGAATAATTATCCGAATACTACGAATATTCGTATCATTCGGATACGAATTCGCATCATTCGGATTTTGTTATATTTTTTCGACCTTTTAGGCGATGAAGTTTACCTCCTTCGGAGTTTGCCTTCATCTTCACCTTCGCCCCGCTTTGCGGGGCTCGGTTAAAGATTAGTGTATTATACAGGAGTCAAGTCAAACAAAAAAGCCATAGGGCTGTGGATAACCCTGAACCAGGTCAAAGACCGGTTCAGGGCCCTAAACCGAGCTATGCTCTGGTTTAGGGGCTACTCACACTTGCTCTCAATATTAATTTTAGCGCTTTTTTACCTTTGTTTGTTTTAAAATAACCTTCTCTTCTTTTTGCATCCTCTTTGGAAATAAATGCTTCGTAAAAAATACAACGGAAGGGTAATCTCCTTTTTGTACTAATCGAACCACCAAATTTATGTTGTTGTAACCGTCGTTTAAGGTCAGAAGTAAAACCAATGTATAAATTTTTATCTTTCAAACTCTGCAGAACATAAGTATAATACATTAGAAAATCTTAACAGATTTTACCTTTGACGGCAAATTCCAATTCCAGAAACAAAAAACCAGCTATAAAAGCTGATTTCTTGTCCTAAATAAATCTCGTATGACACTTGCTTAGGATATAGGCGGGAAGTAGCAAGGTCTGCGGCAAATAAAAACGGGGCTTCTATCCCCAAAATATACGAAAAATTTTCTTTTAAAAATGTGGAACGTACGAAATTATTTCCATAATTTCTACGTTCCTACAACGTAAAAATCTCTGATTTTGTACGTTGTGGACCGTGCCGGACTCGAACCGGCGATCTCCTCATTGCAAATGAGGTGTCCTACCACTGAACGAACGGCCCTATTTTGGAGATTCTTCTGGTTTAGGCGGTTCCGAAGTGGGAACCTCAACGGGAGTCGGAGTTTCAACAGGCGCCACAGCTTCAGCAACCGGAATTTCCTCTGGAGCTGCCGGCTTGCCCGCCGTAGCTTCAGCGGAGGCGGGAGCAGCGGCAGGAGCTACTTCTGTTTTTTTGGATTTCTTGTGAACTGCTATCTTTTTGCCTTCCAAAACGCCTTCTTTTAAAAGCATATTGTAAACCGTGGGAGAAGGCTGAACGCCTTTGGATAGCCAGTATTTGGCTCTTTCTTTGTTCAAGACTTTCTCTTTGGTCACCGGGTTGTAAAAACCGATCTGTTCCACAAAACGGCCACCCCGCGGTGGATTCGTTTTTTCAGTCACTACAATCTTGAAAGAAGGCTGATTTATTTTACCGATGCGAAATAATCTCATTACTAACATATCGTCTATGATACACCTTTCATTTTTTAATTTCAAGGGCTGCTCTAGCTGCTTTTTCCTGAGCTTCCTGCTTAGAGAAGCCGCTGCCTTGAGCCACCAGCGCCTCTTTCAGGAAAACTCCGACCACAAAGTGACGGGCGTGGTCGGGGCCTGATTCTTCCAGCACTTTATAAGTAGGCGTCACTCCGGACTCTTCCTGGGCTTGTTCCTGAAAAAGAGATTTGGCGTCTTTAAATGACTGCGTCTCAAGAATCTTGGGCAATTCTTTGAGCAGGTGTCTTTTAATGAACTGCTGGCAGACCAGGTAGCCTTGGTCCAGATACAAGCTGCCGACGAAAGACTCAAAAGTATTGGCTAAAATATACTGCCGAGCCTTGCCTAATTCTTTTTGCTCTCCCCTGCTTAACAAAAGAAAACTGTTGAAATCAAGACTTCCGGCCACTTGAGTGAGCATTTTGGCATTGACCAGAGCGGCTCGCCAATTAGTCAGCTCGCCTTCTGATTTTTTAGGATATTTCTGAAAAAGATACTCGGTCACCGCCAGCTCCAAAACAGCGTCTCCTAGAAACTCCAGCCTTTCATTGTGGTAAAGATGGAATTTGGGGTTCTCGTTCAGGTAAGAACGATGGATAAAGGCCTGGGTTAATAAGTCCTTGTTTTTAAATTTAACTTTGAGTTTTTTTTCTAATTTGGAAAAATCGTGCATAAAAATCAGCGAATAACTAATTCTTTGCGAATATACGAATTCGTAAATTCGTAACTTATTCGCGATTAGTTGATTTATCTATTTCTTTATAAACCGTGCCCAGAACCCCGTTGATGAATTTGCCGGAGCTTTCTCCGCCAAAGGTTTTGGCCAGTTCAATGGCTTCGTTAATGGCCACTTTGGGCGGCACCTCTTCCTTGTTCTCGTATAACAGTTCAAAAAGGCCCATTCTTAAAACATTCCGGTCCACAATGGTAATCTGATCAATGGGCCATTCGGGCGCGGCCTTCTCAATGATTTTGTCTACTTGAGGCAAATGTTTTTTAACGCCGTTGACCAGCTGCCAGACAAAATCAACCTTCTCCAGCCCCGGACCGTATTCTTTAATATTCTTTTCCACAATCTTATCCAAAGCATCTTCTTTTTTACCGGAAAAATCCCACTCGTAGAGGGATTGCATGGCGATGCTTCTTGAAAGGTGCCGTGATGCCATTATAATACTTACCTCCCGAGGGTGCTTATTTAAACACCCTCGGGAGGTGTTTAGGATTATTTCTGGGACATTCTCTCCCAGCTCAAACCTTCTTCCCGCCCCGCCCTGGCGGGGCGAGGCTCGCCCCCTTCGGGGGCGGCTTTGGCCTGCAGTTCTTTTTCCTTGTTTTTCCTCTCTTTTTTAGTCAGTTTTTTCAAGACATCAATCACCTCTTCGCCCTTGTAATAACCGCAGTTTTGACAGGCGGTATGCGGCAAAACAGGCTTTTGACACTTGGGGCACAAACCCAAAGCACGCTCTTTCAGAAAAAGGTGCATTCTTCTTTGGTTGCGGTGGGATTTGGTGTGGCGCTGTTTGGGTACGGTCATAATGATAGTCGAAGAGATAAATCTCTTCTTCATCTTCGCTTCTGTTTAAACAGAAGCTCGATAATGGAAACTATTTCTATGTATAGCACACCGCCCGTATTTGTTCAACCTCGCCCGGTGAAGTTTTGTCGGATAACCCTTGTGCTGAGCAAAACCGTATTGAGGGTATTGCTGGTGATACTTGAGCATGAGCCTGTCTCTCGTCACTTTAGCTAAAATTGAGGCCGCAGCGCAGGAAAAAACCTTTTCGTCGGCTTTAATAATCAGTTTGTAGTTTATAGTTTTTAGTTGATAGTTTTTGACGTTATTGCCATCGATTATCAGAAAATCTGGCTTTATTTTTAAATTATTGACTGCCTTTTCCATTGCTAATTCTGCCGCATTTTTGATATTGATTCTATCAATGATTTTTTCAGAAACAATCCCTATCCCCCACCAAACTCTGGGATGGGTAGTGAATATCTTATAAAATGCCTCTCGCCGTTTTGCCGACAATTGTTTTGAATCTCTTAGTTTTAAATCCGAAATTCGAAATTCGAAATCCGAAACGGGTTTAGAATTTAGAAAATTAGGTTTTTGAATTTGTTTCGAATTTCGTGCTTCGTGCTTCGGATTTATTATTACGACTCCTGCCACTATCGGTCCGGCCAAAGGACCCCTACCCGCTTCGTCCAACCCAGCCACTCTTTTAAATCCTTTTTTCCATAATTTTTTTTCTTCCACAAAATTCGGGTACATTATAGAATTATATCATTTTTTAAAATAAAAAAGCTCTGGCTTTCTTTTTTGCCGAGCCTGGGATAGAATGATATAATCCTTCAAGAAAGGTTTTTATTATGCCAAACTTCACTCATCTGCACGTCCATTCTCACTACAGTTTACTCGACGGCCTGCCGAAAATCGACGAACTTTTAGATTACACCAAAAAACTGGGCATGGATTCAATCGCCCTGACTGACCATGGCGTGCTTTACGGCGCGGTGGAATTTTTCAAAAAAGCCAAAGAGCTTGGCATCAAACCGATTATTGGCGCTGAAGTTTATCTGGCGCTGGAAAGTATGCACCAGGAAAGGCCGGGCATTGACGACAAAAGATATCACCTGATTCTTTTAATTAAAGACGAGCAAGGGTATAAAAACCTGGTGAAACTCGTGACCAGAGCCCATCTTGAGGGCTTTTATTATCGGCCCAGGATTGACGAAGCATTATTGGAAAAACATGCTCAAGGCCTCATCGGCTTGTCCGCCTGTCTGCAAGGAAAGATTCCCCAGCTTATCTTGGCTAAAAAAACCAAAGAGGCTGAAGAAACGGCTTTAAAATACCAGGCGATTTTCGGTCCGGATAATTTCTATCTGGAATTGCAGGACCATCCCCATATCCCCTCTCAAAAAAAAATCAATGACGGTTTGATAGCGCTTTCAAAAAAACTGAAAATCCCCTTGGTCGCGACCAATGACAGCCATTATTTGAAACCAGAGGACGCCGAAGCTCAAGACGTTTTAATGCTCATCAACACCGGCGCCGACCCCAAAGACCCGGAAAGATTAAGCATGAAAATGGATGATTTCTCTTTGAAAACGCCGGAAGCAATGCAAGAGGCCTTTAAAGATATCCCCGAAGCCATTGAAAACACCCAAAAAATTAAAGACCAATGCAATTTCCAGTTTGAATTGGGTAAAACTCATTTGCCCTATTTTGAAGTGCCCAACGGTCAAGCTCCCGACGAGTACTTGAAAGACCTTTGCTTTCAAAGACTGAAAAACCGCTACGCAAAACCCCAGAAAGAAGTGTTAGAGCGGCTGGAATACGAGCTCTCGGTCATTAAGCAGACCGGTTTTGCTTCCTATTTCCTGATTGTCCAGGATTTCGTCAATTGGGCCAAGGAGAACCGCATTGTCGTGGGACCGGGCCGGGGCTCGGCCGCCGGCTCTTTGGTTTCCTATGTCTTAAACATCACCAATGTCGACCCTTTGAAATATAATCTTTTATTTGAAAGGTTTTTGACTCCGGGCCGGTCGGCCGGACTGCCTGATATTGACCTTGATTTCACGGACCGGAGAAGAGACGAAGTGATTGAATACGTGGCTCAAAAATACGGCCGGGACAGGGTGGCGCAAATCATTACTTTCGGCACCATGGCGGCCAAGGCCGTGGTCAGGGACGTGGGCCGGGCTTTGGGCTATGCGTACAACTTCTGCGACCGCCTGGCCAAAATCATTCCTTTGGGCTTCACCCTGGACGAAACAATGAAAAAGATTGGCGAATTCCGCCAAATTTATGAAACAGACGAACAGGCCAGAAAACTGATTGATTTGGCCAAAAAATTGGAAGGCGTGGCCCGTCACGCTTCCACCCATGCCTGCGGCGTGGTGATTGCCAAAGAACCGCTGGAAAACACCGTGCCTTTACAGCATCCGACCCAGGACGAACAAAATATCGTCACCCAATACGAAATGCACGCTATTGAGGATTTGGGTCTTTTAAAAATGGACTTTCTCGGTTTGAAAAACCTGACCATTATTGAAGACACCCTGGTGCGGATTTACGCGATTCACAACGAAAAAATAGATATCCAGAATCTGCCGCAAGACGATAAGCAGACCTACAAACTCCTGCAAGACGCCAACACCACCTCTGTTTTCCAGCTGGAAAGCGACGGCATGAAAAGATATTTGAAGCTGTTAAAGCCGACCGAGTTTGAAGATATTATTGCCATGGTGGCTCTCTATCGCCCAGGGCCCATGAAGCTGATCCCTGATTATATTGCCGGCAAACACAAAAAGAAGCGGGTGGAATATCTGCACCCGAAACTGGAACCGATTTTAAAAAATACCTACGCCATACCGGTTTATCAAGAGCAAATCATGGAAATCGCCAAAGTCATCGCTGGCTTCACCCTGGCCGAAGCCGATGTTTTAAGAAAGGCCATCGGCAAAAAAATCAAAAAACTGCTCATGGAACAAAAAGATAAATTTATTGAAGGGGCGGTGAAAAACGACATCAACCGCAGTATCGCTCAAGAAATCTGGTCTTGGATTGAACCCTCGGCCCGCTACTCTTTCAACCGCTCGCATGCGGCCGCTTACGCCACTATTGCTTACCAGACCGCTTATTTGAAGGCTCATTATCCGGCCGAATTCATGTCAGCCGCTTTAACTTCGGAAAAAGCGGACGTGGAAAGAATTGCGGTTTTGATTGAAGAGTGCAAAAAAATGGGCCTGGAAGTGCTGGCGCCCGATATTAATGAAAGTTTCATGAATTTCAGTGTGGTGCCGAAAAAAAATCAAATCAGGTTTGGGTTACTGGCCATCAAGAACGTGGGCACCAACGTGGTGGAAGCCATTATCAAGGAAAGGAAAGCCAACGGCCCCTATATATCAATCCAAGACTTTGTTTCCAGAACCAATACTAAAGACCTCAATAAAAAATCTTTGGAAAGCCTTATCAAGTCGGGCGCCTTTGACAAATTGGAGGAAAGAAACAAGCTGCTGAACAATTTAGAAAAACTCTTGGAGCATTCAAGAGAAACTCAGAAAAATAAAAATAACGGGCAAAAAGACCTGTTTGACAATACCACGTTTAAGGCTACTCTGGCCTTGGCCAGCACTGCGCCGGCCTTGGAATCAGAAAAATTGAAATGGGAGAAAGAGCTGCTGGGGCTTTACATTACCAGCCACCCCTTAAAGCACTTTGAGAAAATCATGGGTCAAAAGACATTGCCCATCACGAAAATTTCCCGAGAGCTTACAGGTAAATTGGTAAAAATCTGCGGGGTGATTTCCACCATCAAGAAAATCATCACCAAAACCGGCCGGCCCATGCTTTTTATGGGCCTGGAAGACCAGCACGATAAAATTGAGGTAGTGGTTTTCCCCTCCATTATGGAAAGGAGCCCCGGCTTATTCCAGGAAAACAAAATCGTGCTGATTTCCGGCAGGGTTGATATGAGAGACGGCACCCCCAAAATCATCTGCAACGAAGTCGAAGAAATAGTCGAAGAGGGATAAATCCTTCTTCTCCACCTTCGTCCACGCAAGCGAAGCGAAGAGTAAAGAAGAAATTTATTTCTTCGCATCGCTTCGCGGGACTCGGTGATTGAAGAAATTATCGAAAAATAAAACAGCCCCGCTAAATCGGGCCTGTTGAATAATTACGAAGTAATTATGGGAGTCCGACTCCCATATTTTTTAATAACTGCTGGACAGATTTAATATTTTTACTATAGTATTTTAACCAATTCATAAAAAATTCTCGATATTTTTCTGGAGTTTCAAAGAATCTAGATATAAAATTATTATCTATTAGTGAGGGAAAATTCTTGATACCAAGCCAATCTAAATGGCTTGACCATCGGTACTTATTTTCTAAAAAATCCATAGCTCTCACAATCTCTGAATTATTCAGACCTGTTTTTTTCCAATCGGGCTTCCAAAGATCTAAAGGATTAGCGTGAATATAACAAATCAATTGAAGAGCTTGAGTATCATTAACAACGCGAACTTTTTTATATTTCCCCTGGAACAATACTCCGCTTCTTTTATATTTATTATTGAAAAAATTAGTAAAGCCTACTCCGAACTTTTTGTGATATTTTGATAAGCCATTATCTCTAATCGGGCATAGAAAAAAATGGTAATGGTTTGGCATTAGATTCCAGCATATTAAGTTTACTAGTTTCTGGCGTTGTTTTTCCAGAAGAAAAGAAGGCGGAGATTTATCAAACCGATAAGCAATATTAACGACATCATCAACGTCATTGAACTCATACGCGTCATGAACAGCTCGAAGATAATCCGTATCTTCTAAAAATATCTTTCTTTTTTCTGTTCCTCGGTTATAAGTATGATAAAATTCTAGCATTATTTTATTATACTAAATCATTAGAATTATGGAAGTCCGACTCCCATAATTACTCCGAAGGAGGTAAGGCATCTCCCCTTATTCCCTCCCAAACGATTTTGTGCTAAGATAAAAATATGAAAATTGAGACCATCAGGCACTCCCTATCGCATTTGATGGCTTACGCCGTTCAGGAATTGTCCCCCAGCGCCAAGTTTGGCATAGGGCCGGCCATTGAAAACGGCTTTTATTATGATTTTCAGTTTGAAAAGCTCCTGGCTAACGAAGACCTGCCCAAAATTGAGGCTAGAATGAGAGAACTTATTAAACAGAACCTGGCTTTCAAGAAAAAAACCATTTCTAAAGTTGCAGCTAAAAAACTATTCAAGGGACAGCCATATAAGCTTGAATTGATTAAGGATTTGCCGGGCAGAACCGTGACGGTTTATGAAACCGGCTCGTTCTTTGACCTTTGCGCAGGACCTCACGTCAAATCAACCCAAGAAATAACTCTGGATGGCTTTAAGCTGGCTAAAGTGGCGGGAGCTTATTGGAAAGGTTCGGAAAAAAACCAGATGCTCACCCGCATTTATGGATTCGCTTTCGAAACTAAAAAAGAGCTCGACGATTATCTGGCCATGCAGGCGGAAGCCGAAAAAAGAGACCACCGCATCTTGGGCCAGAAGCTCGGGCTGTTCATTTTCTCCGACCTGGTAGGCAAGGGCCTGCCCTTATTTACCGAAAAGGGTTCCATTATCAGAAGAGAGCTGGAGAGATTCGTGATTAATGAAGAAATCAAAAGAGGGTACATGCACGTTTACACCCCTGAGCTGGCCAAGGTGGCATTGTACAAAACCTCGGGGCATTATCCCTACTATAAAGAGTCCATGTACCCGGTCATGAAGATTGACGAAGAAGAATTTATTTTAAGACCCATGACGTGCCCCCACCACTTCCAGCTTTATGCCAGCCAGCCCAGAAGCTATAAAGAATTGCCTTTCAGGGTGGCGGAACTGGCCAAACAATTCAGATACGAAAAATCGGGCGAATTAACCGGCCTCATCAGGGTCAGGGTTTTTTGCTTGGCCGATGCACATATTATTTGCCAAAAAGACGCAGCGCTCAACGAAATCAAGGAAGTGTTTGACCTGATTGAATATGTAGCCCAGAGATTGGGGCTGAAAGTCGGGGTTGACTACCGGTACAGGCTCTCTCTGGGCGACAGAAAAGACGGCAAAAAATATTATAAAGACGACGCAGCTTGGGCATCCGCCGAAAATATTTTAAGAAAGGTGCTGGTTGAGAGAAAATCTCCTTTTTTTGAAGCTAAGAACGAGGCGGCTTTCTACGGTCCGAAAATCGACGTCCAGATGAAAAACTTTAGCGGCAAGGAAGAGACTGCTTTCACCATCCAATACGATTTTGTCATGCCCAAACGCTTCAAGCTTACCTATGTGGATAAAGACGGTCAGGAAAAAGAACCGGTGGTCATCCACCGCTCGTCCATCGGCGCCATTGAAAGGACCATAGCTTTCCTTTTAGAGCATTACGCCGGCGCACTGCCTTTCTGGCTTTCGCCCGTCCAAGTCTGCGTTATTCCCATCGCCGACCGGCATCTGCCTTACGCTCAAAAGATCAAAAATGAACTGGAAGGCTTCCGGGTGGAAATCAGCCAAGAAAATGAAACTCTTGCCAAAAGAATCAGGGAGGCTGAAATGCAAAAAATTCCGTACATCTTGGTAGTCGGCGACAAAGAGATAGCGCACAACGCGGTCGGCGTAAGAGTCAGGGGCAAAGGCGATGTCGGCACCATGACTTTAGATGAATTTATTAAAAAATATGCAAGAACCTAACCCATTAACTCAAAAACTTATTTCAGAATACCGAGATTGGTACGAAACCCTCCAGCCCAAAGAAGGTGAGGCCAAAATTAAGGTTGACGAGGTGGTCAGCAAAGTCGCTTCTTTTTATGAAAAGGTCAGGGGTGTAATTGATTGGCGGGAAGAACATCTCTTAAGGAAAACGGCCGTTGAGAGAACCTTGAAAAGAAGATTATTCTTAAAGAAAAGCGGTGAAGAGATTGCCGAACCACTCGTCCAGGAATTGATTCGGGGCGGGCACTTCCCCAACGATGCCATTCCCGAAAAGAAAATTGCGGAGATTCAGAAAGTGATTAATAAGTATATTTTTATCATTGAAAATGCGCCAATAAAAATCCAGCTCAACGACTGGCTTTTGGGCATTGCCGCCTGCGAAGTCGAAGAAACCTTGGCTCCGCCCCTGAAAGAGAAAGCTTTGATGGATTATATGAGAGAACTGATGGCAACCAGCATTGAAGTTAAAGAAAAAATCTCAGAAGAAGAAGAAAATGTTCAAATTGATATCGCTATCCAGCAAGCTCTTTTCAAACTTGATGCCCCGGTCATCAGCTATCATCTTTTAGAAAAATGGTTTCCTCAATGGCCCGATCTGCCTCAAGAAAAGTTAAGCGAGATTACTCAAAATATTCGTGCTCTTTATAATAAAATCGAAAATGCATTAAAGCATCCCCTGGCCGAAAAATTTTATAACATCTGTGAAAGATACGATACGCCTTATCTTATTCTGGGCGATATCATTACCCAAGGTCCTCCCCGAACGTTATTGGATGATTTCAAAAACCCTGAAACCTTAGAAGGTAAAGTCAGGGAAGCTTACAATGGAAGATTAAAAAAAGTCAAGGCGAGAATGGGCCGGGCGGCTTTCTACAGCACTCTTTCCATTTTCATCACTAAAATGCTGGTAGCTTTTGCGATAGAAATACCCTTTGATAAATATATCACTCACGAATTCAGTTATTTTACTTCGGGTCTTAATATCCTCATCCCTCCTCTTTTAATGTTTTTTCTGGTTTTAAGCATTCGGCCGCCGTCAAAAAACAACGCTGAATTGGTCGTGATGGAGGTAATGAAGATAGTCTATCAAAAGGAGAGAAAGGGTATTTATGAAATTAAATTAGCTTCTCCTCGGGGCTTTATCCTCAACGCCATCATTGTGCTGATTTATCTTTTGAGCTTTGTTGGCTCTTTCGGTTTAATTATCTGGGGCTTGAAAAAATTAAACTTCAGCTTGCTTTCCATTATCATCTTTCTGGTATTCTCTTCTTTAATCTCATTTGCCGGCGTGAAGATACGCCAACGGGCCAAAGAATTAGTCGTGGAAAAAGAGAAGGAAGGTTTCTTGCGCACCTTTTTCGACCTTTTCTCTTTGCCGATTATTCAAGTGGGCAAATGGCTTTCCAACCAATGGACAAAGTATAATGCCGTAGCGGTCCTCTTCAACTCGCTCCTGGATATGCCCTTTCAGGTATTCATGGAATTTCTAGAACAGTGGAGATTATTCTTAAAAGAAAAAAAAGAAAAAATACATTAATTAATAAAGGTCGAACAATCAGATATCAACCATTGACAAAATTTATCATGAAAATATTAAAATCGATCATCTTGAGTATTTGTTTATTGTTTGCTTTCGGCATTGTTTCAGCCGAAGAAACAAGCAACGGCGCTCAAGCCGTCGCGCTTGACGAGAACGTCACGGCTCAAGACCTGGGCGTTCAGGAGCCCACTGTTTTACCCGACAGCCCCTTCTACTTCTTTAAAAACTTGGGCAGGGAGATCCAAAGCGCCCTAACCTTTAACCCAATCAGAAAAGCCGAATTGAGAGAAAAATTTGCCAACGAAAAACTAATCGAGCTGAAGAAAGTAAGCGAGAAGACCAGAAACCCTCAAGCGGTTGAAAAAGCAACCGAGAATTACCAAAAAGAACTTGCCAGAGCAAAGGATGCCGCAGAAAAAATAAAAGACACGACTGAACAAAACCCCGAAGTAGGCACGTTCCTGGACAAGTTTATCCAACAATCAACCCTTCACGAACGAATTCTGGAAAAATTGGAAACTCAAGTGAGCACCACCACCCTGGCTAAAATACAGGAAGTAAGAGCGCAGCATCTTGAAAAATTCGGGGAAGTTATGAACCGCTTAGAAACCAATAAGGAAGAACTGCAGGAAAGACTGGAAAACAATTTAGAAAAAGTGCAGGGAAGTGAATTCAAGGATTTCAAAAACCTGGAAATGCTTAAAGCTCTGGAAGGAAAAGTGCCTGAAGCCGCCAAAGAAGCCATCCAGCAAGCCCAGGAAAACGCTTTAAAAAGATTAAAGGGTGACTTAGAAAGTATGTCTTCCGAAAACCAAACGAAATTCCAGGATTATATTGAACAAATCAACGGAAAGAAAGAAAGACAGTTGGAGATTTTGGATAGTTTAAAAACCGAACTGCAAAGCAATGCGCCGGCGATCCAAAAGCTTCTCCAGACAAGGGAAAAAATGATTGAACAGGTGAAAGACGAGGCCGAAACCGAAGCTTGCCCGCAGATAGCCAAGCCCGCCTCAACCTTCTGCCCGAACGGCCGAATCATTATTAAAAAAGATGAAAAGGGTTGCATTGCCGCTTTCAATTGCGTTATACCAGCTGAAACCAATGTCACCCCAGGAGGTACGCAAGCCTGCGTGGCTTTATGGGACCCGGTCTGCGGTCAGGACGGCAAAACCTACAGCAACGCCTGCTTCGCCAAACTTGCCGGCACAGCTATAGCTCACGACGATGCGTGCAAGTCCCTGGAAACCGGCAACTCTCCTCAAATCAGGGAACAGATCAAAAGCTTGGTGCCGAAATTAACGCCCTAAGAAAGAAATGACGAACGGAAAACGGCTTGAAAAAGCCGTTTTCCTATTGTAAAATAAGAAATTATGAGATACCACCTCATCACCTACGGCTGCCAAATGAATCAAGCAGATTCAGAAAAGATAGCAGCGAGCCTGGAAAAGAAAGGATATAAAAAAGCCCGCCTAGGGCGGGCTGATTTGATTGTGGTTAATATGTGCTCGGTCAGACAGTCAGCCGCTGATAGAGTTTTTGGTTTAAACCAAAAACTCTCCAAGCTCAAATCTCAAAATTCAAATCTCAAAATTATCTTAACGGGTTGTGTCTTAAAAAAAGATAGAGAAAAGTTTAGGAAATTTTTTGATGAAATAAAAAAGATGCCACAGCGTAATTGTCCTTCGGCCTTGATTCCTATTTCCCACGGCTGCAATAACTTCTGTACTTATTGCGTCGTGCCTTTGGCTAGAGGAAAATTAGTCTGCTTGAGCCACCAAATAGTCTTAAAAGAAGTTAAAAAAGCGGCCGAAGCCGGCTTCAAAGAGATTTGGCTTTTAGGCCAGAACGTCAACGACTATCAATCCCCGGCTGACGCTTCCATTAACTTTGCCAAACTTTTAAAAATGGCCAATGATATTCCCGGGGATTTTTCCATCCGCTTTATGTCTCCCCATCCCAGAAACTTCACCGATGAATTGATTAGCGTCATGGCTGAATCTGAAAAAGTGGCTAAATATCTTAATCTGCCGGTCCAATCTGGAGACAGCAGGATTTTGAAGAAGATGCGACGCCCCTACACCATGAAACAGTACAAAGATTTAGTCGGAAAAATCAGAAAGAAAATCCCCAATATCAACCTCTCAACCGATGTCATCGTCGGCTTCCCCGGAGAAACCAGAAACCAGTTTAAAAACACGACTAAACTATTTAAAGAGATAAAGTTTGATATCGCTTACGTCGCCAAGTACTCTCCCCGGCCCGGCACCGCCGCCTTCAGGCTGAAAGATAACGTCGCTCCTGATGAAAAGAAAAGAAGGGAGAAAATTTTAAGAAAACTTACCAAACATCCCTCTTAAAAAACGTTCGAAACGTTCGAACAAACTTATGTTCTGCCATAATTTGTGCGATCGCATAAAATCTGTCATAATGCAGAAATGGAAAATAATACCTTAGGGCAAAAAGTTTTGCTTATTTTATATGCAGGGGTCGCCCTGGGCTTTACTTATAGTCCATCGCGACAACGTAAAATTCTAACAGCCGCAGAAAAAGAATGGCGAAAAATTAATAAAGAAAATCTGAAAAAGAGATTAGAAATCTTTATAGATCAAAACTAATCGAGGTCAAAGAAAACCTCGACGGCACTCTGACTTACACACTAAGCGACAAGGGTAAGATTAGAGCTCTTACCTATCGTTTCCAAGAAATGAAAATAAAAGAAAATCTCTGGGATGGCAAATGGCGGACGGTTATTTTTGATATCCCCGAAAAACTTAAAAGTGCCAGAAATGCCTTACGAGACAAATTAAAAGAGGTGGGATTTCACGAACTTCAAAAAAGCGTCTTTGTCTTTCCCTACGAATGTAAAGACGAAATTGATTTTATTATTGAGTTTTTTAATCTTAGACAATATGTACGATACGGAATTTTTGATTTTATTGACAACGACCTTCATTTAAGAAAAACTTTTAATCTAACTTTAAATAAGATGTGACAAGGTTCGTGCGATCGCATCATTTTGGGCATATTTATATGAAAAAATACGGACCGAAATTAGTTGTGATTTTGGGGCCGACGGCCTCGGGTAAATCGGCACTGGCCGTTAAAATCGCCAAAAGATTCAACGGCGAGGTGATTTCGGCTGATTCCAGACAGGTTTATCAGGGCATGGACATTGGCACGGGCAAAATCACCCAGAAAGAAATGCAAGGCATTCCCCATCATCTTTTGGACGTGGTTTCGGCCAAAAGAATCTTTACGGTTACTCAATATCGGGCATTAGCCTTAAAAGCCATCGAGAGAATCATGAAAAAGGGTAAAATACCGATTTTATGCGGCGGCACTGGGTTTTACATCCAGACAGTGGTTGAGGGCATTATTATCCCTAGGGTTAAACCCGATTGGCGGCTAAGAGGAAAACTCCAAAAAAAAACAGTGGAAGAGCTTTACCAAATGCTCCAAAAATTAGATCCGAGACGGGCGGGAAACATTGATAAAAATAATCCAAGACGGCTCATTAGAGCAATCGAGATAGTGACAAAGACGAAAAATCCTGTCCCCCGCCTTCGCCGAGGCTACGGCGGGCAAGCCTATCCTGTTTTGATGATCGGTATTAAAAAAGAAAAAGAAGAACTTAAAAAATTAATAGCAACGCGGCTTCTAAAAAGATTAAAAGGGGGAATGGTTGAGGAGGCAAAGAAACTCCATCGCCATGGGATTTCCTGGAAAAGAATGGAAGAATTCGGTTTGGAATATCGTTATCTCGCCCGCTATCTCCAGGGTAAATTAACTTATGAAAAAATAGAGAAAACCCTCCAAAAAGAAAGCGAACATTACGCCAAGCGCCAGATGACCTGGTTCAAGCGCGACGAGAGAATCCGCTGGATAAATAACCAAAAAGAGGCGGAAAAATTGGCGAAAGGATTCTTAAAAAATAATGAAGGGAGAGATTAATAGGTCTCTCCCTTCTTTTTTGGATTTGCCAAAGGTCCTCTAGTTGAGTGATATGTCAGTGTTGACGCCGGCAACCACCAATAAGCCCTTTGTCCCCTGGTCTTGAAGCAAAAGAAACTGAATCCATTTCTCTTTTACTTCCTCTTGCTCTTGAATCGAGCGCTTTTTCTTTCGGAAGGGTACTACCTTCACCTTGTCCTCCTTTCGATATATATTATTTGCTCAAATTATAGCACTCCTGATTATTTTTGTCAATATGGCAGGGTCAGCCTTGCCTCTGGTTTGGGCCATAGCCTGGCCGATGAGAAACTGGAGAGCGTTTTGTTTGCCGTTTTTATAGTCTTCAATTGCTTTGGGATTTTTAGCAATGACTTCCTGAACCGCCTGCTCGATTTCTTTCTCATTAGTGATTTGAGCCAAGCCCTTTTCCCGGATGATATGGCTAGGATCAGCTCCGCTTTTCAACATCTCTTCCAGCACCACCTTGGCGATTTTTGAAGAGATATCCCCTCTTTCAATCAAGCCAATGAAGTCGGCAAAATTATCCGGAGAAATTAAAAAGTTTTTATCCTTGATTGAGCTCCCCTTCAAGAGGCCCTGCAAATCGCTGATCAAATAATTGGCGGCCAGTTTAACCAGCCTTAAAAGCTTCTCGGGCGCCAGACGGGCTGGAAACTCGCTGATGATTTTTTCAAAGTATTCGCCCAGGTCTTTATGATAAATAAGAATCTCGACATTGTTTTCTTCGATGCCGTATTCCCTGCGCAGTCGGGCTCTTCTTTTCTGCGGGAGTTCGGGCATTTCAGCTCTGATCCCGTCGACTAAAATTTTGGCGAGGTGGAGCGGAGGCAGATCGGGCTCTGGAAAATAGCGGTAATCGTGCGCCTCTTCCTTTGCCCGCTGGGAAAAGGTTATCTCTTTGACGTCGTGCCAGCCCCGGGTCTCTTGGATGACTTTTTTGCCGGCCCTGAGCAGTTTCTCCTGGCGCTCAATTTCAAAATTAACTCCCCTTTCCACCGAGCGAAAAGAATTCAGATTTTTAATCTCTACTTTAGTGCCTAATTTAGAACCCGAGGATAAAGAAATATTCACCTCAACCCTCATCTGCCCTTTTTCCATGTCAGCGTCGGACACGTCCAAATAGTGCATAATCAGATGCAGTTCTTGGGCAAAAGCCCTGGCTTCTTGGGCCGAGGCAAGATCCGGCTCGGTGACTAATTCCATTAAAGGAATGCCGGCCCGGTTGAAATCAACCAAAGAATAATCAGCGCCTTCGGGGTGGATGAGCTTGCCCGTGTCTTCCTCCAGGTGGATTTCCCTGATGCGTACCTTCTTGCCCCCTATCTCCAGATAGCCGTTCTTGCATAGCGGCCGGTAAAGCTGGCTAATCTGATAGCCTTTGGGCAGATCGGGATAAAAATAGTTTTTCCGGTCAAACTGAGAATGCTTTGAAATCTGGCAATTGAGAGCCAGCCCTGTTTTAATGACTTTTCTTAAAGCCTCCTCGTTAATGACCGGCAAGGTACCGGGCTGGGCCGTGCAAACAGGGCAGATGTTGACGTTGGGCTGTTTTTCATCTGGATCATTCAAACAAGAACAAAACATTTTGCTCTTGGTTTTCAATTCCACGTGGATTTCCAGGCCAATGGCTGGCTGATAGCTCATTTATTTGCTTCGTTAATGATTTCCACGCCCGAGCTGGTGCCGATGATATCAGCTCCGGCTTCAACCATCATCTCCAAATCAGCCAGGGTTCTCACCCCGCCCGCAGCCTTCACCAATAAGCCGGGCGCTGACTCTTTCATAATTCTCAAGTGCTTGGCCTTCTCTGGCAGTTCTGAATGGTCCAAGGGGTCGTTAAGCGTGGCTGTTTTAACGCAAATGGCGCCCGCCTCCTTAACCATCTGGGAAGCTTTTTTGATTTCTTCGTCGGTCAGATAGCCAGAGCCGATAATCACCTTAGTGGGGGCAACCTGGCAGACGGCTTTCAAATCCTCTAAAACATCGTCGTACCGACCGTTCTTAAAAGCATCAATTTGCATTACCACGTCAATCTCATCCGTGCCGTCTGCTTTAGCCTTTTGAGCCATTTTAATCCTTTCTTTGGTGGTGCTGGTACCGGTGGGTTCGTCTACTAATGTAATCACCTTAATACCGGTGCCTTTGAGGCATTCTTTGACTAATTTGGTGTGCTCTGGCAAAACGCAAAGACCCCTGAAGCCGTATTTCTTGGTTTCTTCGCAAACCTCTTCCATTTTTGGGTCGCTCGCGCCTTTTTTCAAAAATGTCTGATCAATAATTTTGGCAATATCCATATTATTCAATTTTAACAGGTTTACCTCAAAAGAAAAGAGGCCTCTTTTTAAGAAGCCTCTTTTGATTTATTATAGCGGGCGGTGCGCCGCCCGATATTATTGAGCATTCTGCTCACTATAATGAATCGCTGTTTTCGCCGCCGTGGTCTTGAATGTATTTTGAGTTATTCTTCAGGGCAAACTCTGCTTTCATCAGCTCTGAGCCCAGGTAAGCAGCATGGGGAATCTGGGAAACGTAGAAAATCAGCTGGTCTAAAAGTTCTTGAGCACCCTTTCCTTGCCACTTTAGATTAACCGGGTCAGCGGTGCTGTAAACTTTAATGAATCCGCCAGACACCTCAATCACAAAATTTCCTCTCGGATCCCAGGCACACTGAAGCTTGGGGTTATCTTTTAGAATCTTCTTGGCTTCCTCCCAGTTTCTTTCATAAATATGGGCTGAGGAGGAAATCGTAACGATGGAACCCCGGCTCAATTTTAATCCGGGATTTTTTCGGTTCACTTCTTCGATGATTAAATCCTGCAGGCCTAAAATTCCAAAAGCATTTTCCGGCCAGGCCAGGAACATATCGTTGGAACGGATATAGACGGTCAGGAAAAGCTTGTCTTTTTGGACCAAAACCTGGAACAGGTCCAAGCACGGCGGACTTTCGCTGCCGTGATCAAGTGCGACATTCCAGGTTGAAGCCACGCCCCTTCTGGAGTAAGGAGTTTTGGCAATAAGATCGATGATTTCCTTAATTTGATCAATGCCGCCATGGTTTCTCAATCTTTTGCCATAAGTATATTCCGAACCTTCGGCTTCTTTGGGCGTCGTAATCGTCGGGATGTAGTCTTTGATCTGGTCTTTGGTTAAAGAAAGGTATCGAGGAAGGTATGGATTGCTCATATCCTCTTCCTCCACCACCGTCACCAAATCCACCAGCTCTTTCTGCCGCTCGCCGTACTGGGAGCCCTTCACATTCCCAAAAAGCATAATATTCTTCAAGATGTCAATCCAGCACTCCGCAACCTTGCTTCTTCGCACCACAAAACCCGCTCTTTCTGAAGGCAATTCCAGATTCTCCGTCTTCTGGGGCTCGGGGAAAATAAAGGTTTCGTATGGCCGGAGACCCTCTTTAAGGTTTTCGGATATAGCTTGCTGAATTTTCAAGGGATCGTTCTCTCCTATTAAATCAACGGCTTTAACCCTGGAACGAAATAGTGCTATTTTTTCAATAGGAATTTCTTTTTCTATCCTGGCTTGTCCGGAGCCGATGATAAAATGGTTCTCGTCCACTCCGTTATCAACAAGATTTAATAAAGCCTTGCTGCTTTTAGTTTCCTCAATCGTCCCCTCGTTGCCGCACAGAACCAACCTGTCAAGATAGGGGTGGGCCAAGACATTTCTAATGATGGACGAAACGCCCAGGTCCCGACTGTAGAGCTGACCTACCGCTGCATAAGTGTTTTTATCCAGCCCTGCAGTTATTAATTCCTTGCGGGTCCAGTGGCAAACCACCCCGACATTGGAATTTAAGTTTCCGAGAGTCAAAAGTTCTTTGTATTTTATAGGCCAATCCATAAGCTAATCCTCCTTTACAAATTTAATTTTAAATGAACATGTGATTTCATCTCTTCGGCAATCTCATTAATTGGTCTCTCTCCTCCAATTATGTAAACATTTTTAATATGGTTTGGCAAGATAGCATAAGTTTGCCAAACCTTCTCCAGTTTCTGCGTTTCTTCAAAAAGAGTTTGAGCGCTGCCTCTCTTTTTAATCCTTTCCAGACAAATCTCTGGCCTGACTTTTAAAATAAATGTCAAATCTGGCACTAAAAATGCGCTGTTCAATTCCATGAGCCAGGCCAAATCCAATCCATCGGACACGCCGTAGGCAAAAGTAGAGAAAAAATAGCGGTCGGAGATCACGATGTTATTTTGTTGCAGCACCGGAATGATTAAATTTTCCAAGTGCTCTTTTCTGTCTTGAATGAATAACTCCTGCAAATACACGGGTTCAACCAGTGTATTTTTGTCCAAAACTTGACGAATTTCTTTTCCGGCTTGAGAGTCTTTGGTCGGTTCTTTGGTTAAAATGACCTTAAACCCTTCTGAAACTAAAAAATCCTTTAAAAGATTGGCTTGCGTTGACTGGCCGGAACCGTCCAATCCCTCAAACGCAATAAATTTGCCAAGATAAGGATTTTTAATCATTGATTTTTATATTCTTCCGTCGTATTTTCTATAATGATCAGCTCTACGTTAGCATCATTAAATAATTTTACGGATAATCCATCGGCATGGTATCTTTTCTGGGCCACCACTTTTTTGACACCCACCCTGACAATTCTCATGGCGCAGTTATAACAAGGAACCATTTTACAATAAAGCGTGGCTCCTTCAATTTTGATGCCATCCTTGGCGCATTGCAAGATGGCGTTTTCTTCGGCGTGCAAGGTTCGCACGCAGTGCTGAGACTGATTGCCCGCTTCATCGATAACCGTCCTCATCATGTGGCCGACTTCATCGCAATGCGGCTGTCCCGGAGGGGCTCCCACATAGCCCGTGGCTAAAATAGTACGGTGCGGACTGACAATAACGGCTCCGCTACGACCCCGGCCGCAAGTGGCTCTTTTCCCGATTGGTTCTATCAGCCCCAAAAAATATTCATCCCAGTTTGGGCGTATAATTTTTTCTTCTGCCATTTTTATATAAAAATTAAATTACTCAATAGTAATCCCCATATTTCTGGCTGTGCCCTCAATAATCTTCATGGCTGCTTCGATATCCTGCGTATTCAAATCCTCCATTTTCTTTTCGGCAATCTGGCGCAGTTGGCTCCTGGAAATTTTAGCTACCTTAACCTTGTCAGGGGTGGCGGAACCCTTTTCAATGTTAAGCATTTTTTTCAAAAGCTCTGAAGCGGGCGGCTGGTGCAGTTTGAGAACATAGGTCCTGTCTTCGTAAATGGTCACCTCGACCGGAATCTTAAAACCCTGATTGGCTTTAGTGGCTTCGTTGAACTTCTGGCAGAACTCGCCGATGTTCAAACCGTGCGGAGCCAAAGCCGGCCCCACCGGAGGGGCGGGCGTGGCTACGCCGGCCGGAATCTGCAGTTTAACGATGGCTTTTATTTTCTTTGGCATAAGAATGAGAATGCTGGATTTTCCGAGATGCGTAGGGCCCCGCGCGAGAATGCCCTATTTTATTCGCGCTTTACCCTAAAGGGCTCCGACGCGTCTCATAAAATCTGGTATTCTCTCGCGTGGGGTAAAGCACGAGGGAAAGACAGCATTCGAATAATTATATCTTTTTTATTTGTAATGAATCCAATTCAAGGGGGGTGTCCCGGCCGAACATGTTGACCAGTACCTTGACCTTGCCCCGCTCTTGGTCAATTTCTGAAACCTTGCCGTCGAAATCTTTAAAAGGGCCGTCAGTGATTTTAATGGCGTCACCTGCCTGAACGTCAATCTTATATTGAGGAGTTTCTACGCCCATCTTTTTTTTCAACGTTTCAATTTCTGGAATGGAGACGGGTACGGGCGTGGTCCCAGCTCCCACAAAACCGGTCACATTGGGGGTATTGCGGACCACGTACCAGGAATCGTCGGTCACAATCATCTCCACTAAAACATAACCGGGATAGATTTTCTCTTCAACCACTTTTCTTTTGCTGTCTTTAATTTTAATCTTTTTTTCTTTGGGCACGATGACATTGAAAATTTTATCTTCCATACCCAAAGACTCCACTCTTTGCTTGAGGGCTTTGGCGACCGCATCCTCGTAACCGGAATAAGTATGAATGACGTACCAATTTTTTTGTTGTTCTATTTGTTGCTTCGGCATGGTTTTTATAAAATAAATTTTTCCAATAAAGTAGTAAAGAGAAAGTCCAAACTACCCAAAAATAAAGCCACCGTAACCGAAATACCCAGCACGATCAAGGTGTATTTAACGGTTTGGTGCCTGTCCGGCCAGTTGACTTTTTTTATCTCTAATTGAACTTCTTTTAAAAAGGTAGTAATTTTGTCAAACATGGGTTTTTAAAAGCGCCCGAGGCGCTCTGTTTTTATCTTAACAAAGCAAGCGCCCTGAGTCAACACCCCGGCTCAACCGGCCAGCTCAACAGAATCAATGTAGTATTGGCCGAGGATTTTCGTCAGGATAATGACTTCAACAAAATCGTTGGCATCTTCTTCAACTACTTTGACGATAAAACGATAATTGCCATCAGCCAGTTTTTCGCTTTTGATAATTTCATAATTTTCAAAACTGTCTATCAAGACAAACTTACTCTGGAGCTTCTCTTCTGTGGCTCTTTCCGTCAAAAGGCCTTCGGCCCTTTTTTCGTTCTTATCAACGCGGTATCCCATGAACCTGTCTAAAACAGCTTCGGCTGATTTTTGCTCCAGCTTCTGCTCAAGGGCCGGAATCTTTTCTTGCTCTATTTTGCGGTACTGCCAGCCCAAAAGACCGATGCCCAAGAAAGCAATCAAAATCGCCAGCACCATGGCTCTGAAAACTCCTTTTTTATCAAGATTTTCTTCTGCCATTTGATTAAATATCTAAATTTTTGACTTTTTTTGCATAAACTCAAGGAGCTAAGCTCCTTTCGACATGCAAAAATTTATATATCCAGGTTCTTGACTTTTTTTGCATGTGTCTGGATGAATTTCTTTCTGGGCAAGACTTCATCTCCCATCAAAGTGTCAAAAATGCGGTCAGCTTCTCTTGCATTTTCAATATTCACCTTCAAGAGCACCCTGTTCTCCGGATTCATGGTGGTTTCCCATAACTGCTCGGGGTTCATCTCTCCCAAACCCTTGTAGCGCTGGATTGAGGGAGGAATTTTGATTTCCTTTTTGATCGAGCCCAATATCTCCGTTTTGTCGGCTTCATTATAAGCATACTCAATCCTTTTGCCGGCCTGAATGCGGTACAGCGGTGGCTGGGCGATATAAAGATAGCCCTTGTCAATAATCGGCTGGAAGTGGCGGTAGAAGAGAGTCAACAACAAGGTCCGAATATGCGAGCCATCGGTATCAGCATCGGTCATAATGACGATGCGCTGATATCTTAATTTCTCAATGTCAAAATCTTCGGCAATGGCCGTACCCAAGGCGATAATCAAGGCCTTAATTTCCTTGGAGTCTAAAATCTTATCAAGTCTCGCCCGTTCAATGTTCAGAATCTTGCCTCTCAAGGGCAAAATGGCCTGGAATTGCCTGGCCCGCCCTTGCTTGGCGCTGTTATGAACAAAGACTCCCGAAGCCAATGCAAAGTTATGCGTCCCATTAACCTCTAAGTCGTAGACGTCTTCTCTTTTTCTAAGAACTTTAGTTTTAACTACCTTATGATTACCATTACTACTATGATATAATGTATCTGCCGTGGGCGGCGGGTAGTCCCAGCTTTGGAGTTGTCGTCCAGAAGCTGACGGGTGCAATTCCCGTGCCGTCCACGGCTTTCTAATTTGAGGGCTTGACAAGCTTTCTTGGTTTGTTATAATGGAAACAGACGACAACTCCAAGGCATTGGAACTATCTGCAGTTTCCAGAGAATCCGCCTCAAAAGCGGGTTTTTTGTTTATAAGAATAAGAACTTCGGGCATAGACATCAGAGACTGGCCCAGTTTTAAATCTTTGGCTTCTCGATAAGAGCCGTTTCTTAACATAAAGTTATGGTTCGGCGTACAAATTATTTCTTCACCGTTATCAAGCACCACCTTAATAACTTCCGTATTAGTTTTTGTTCTTCTCGGATTCTCAATTAACTCAATCCCAATAGCCCCATCTTTCTCGGTGGTATAACAATAATTCTTTTTTCCTTCCCTATGTTCTCTAACTAATTGTTTGAATGACAAACTCCGACCATCTGTTAAAGCTACTTTGGTATCCTCAGAAAAACATCCTCCGGCTGAGTCGCCCTCTACGATGAAAAGCTCTGATTCTTCGGGGGTTCTGGAAGCGCAGTCGGCTAATTTGCCCGGCAAGGCCAAGCCCTCTAAAATGCCTTTTCTCAAGACCGTCTGCCGGGCCGCTTTGGCCGCCTGCCTGGCCTTGGCGGTTAACAGGCACTTCTCAATAATGGCCCGGGCGTCCTGGGGGTTTCTTTCCAGGAAATCGCTCAAGCCGTCGGCCACCACCGTTTCCACGGCTGTCTTGGCCTCCGGATTGCCTAATTTGGCCTTGGTTTGGCCCTCAAACTGCGGTTCCCTCAACTTGATGGAGACCACCCCTGTGAAGCCGTCCCTGACGTCTTCGCCTGTTAAATTTTCGTCTTTTTCCTTGAGAAAACCGTTCTTCCTGGCGTAATCGTTCAGAGAGCGGGTCAGGGCTGACCTGAATCCGGTTAAATGAGTGCCCCCCTCACCCGTGTTGATGTTGTTGGCAAAACTTTCTTCGTAGCATTCCCTGTCTCTCGTGTATTGAAAAGCCGCTTCAACCATAATGCCTTCTTTCTCGCCCGTAGTATAAAAAACATTCTGCTGGACGACCACGACTCCCTGGACCAGGTATTTGACATATGACTGGAGACCGCCTTCAAAATAGAAAGTATAAGTTTGGGGCGTTTTCTCCCGGTTGTCAGTTACGGTGATGCGCACGCCCCTGGTCAGATAAGCCTGCTGGCGCAAATGGGTGAGAATCTTTTCTAAATCAAACTTTATTTCTTTTCCGCCTTCGGCGGATCCGCCTTTGGCGGAAAAAATCTCCTGGTCCGGCTCAAACAGAACCGAAGTGCCCGTGCCTTTGCAGGGGCCGATTTTCTTAACTTTGGCTTTGGTCTTGCCTTTGGCATACTCCTGGAAATACTTGGCCCCGGCCCGGCAAACCTCCACTCTCATATAGCTGGAAAGCGCGCAGACAACGGAAACCCCCACGCCGTGCAAGCCTCCCGAAACCTTATAGGCCTCTCCGCCGAACTTGCCGCCCGCGTGTAAAGTAGTCATGACCGTCTCCAGGGCTGATTTTTTGGTCTGGGGATGCTTTTCCACCGGGATGCCCCGGCCGTCATCCATGGTTTTAACCTTGTTGCCGGGCAACAAAACCACCTCAATGTTTTTGGCAAAACCGGCCATGGCCTCGTCCAGACTATTATGGATTACAATGGGAGAAAATCCGCCAACAAAATTTTCTCCACCTGGCACGGAGAGATCATATACCCAGGGATGTTGATATGGAATTTTTTGAATTTTCTTGACTCTCAATACGCCGAGGTCAGAATCTAAGAACTGTTGGCTCAATGGATATAAAATTATTCTCTTCTCTTCTAAAAGAGAAGAGACCTTGCTGCGGGAAACGCCACCAGTTAAATTAATGCCGAATGAATACGGTCTCTGCCAGGAAACATTTGATACGATTTCTTTTGTCGGAAGGTAGTTAATATATGAGGCATTATCATGCCAGTAAAAATCAATCGAATGAAAAAATTCTTGAGATTTAATTTCTCTAATCTTCTTTTCCCCTTTATAATTTACCCCAACAAATCTTTTTTTCTGCCCCCTCCTCCTTTTCCCGTAAGAATAACTTTTGCCTAACGAAGCAATAAGATAGGTCAAAGAAAAAATTAAACCCCCGTTTTTAGCTACGCTGCTAAATTTTCTTCTCTCCGTTCCGCCAGGAACGGTATTGCCGACCAGATGATTCGTAAAAACTTCCGTGGGATAACCGTCGCCAGCCAGATAAGCGATTAAATATCTTTCTCTGAACTCTCGAGTCAGATTAAATACCAAGCTGGGGACTTCTTTGCTGGCACTATTCTCTCCAGCCTTAAGGATGTCTCTTAAGATTAGTGCGACCAAATAGGAATCAATGGCGATTGTTCTGGCGGTTTCGTGGACATAGCGAGGTTTTACCTCAAGCCCAAATGTCTTCTTGACCAATGAACAAGTATATTGAATCAAAGTTTTTTCATGAGCACCCAGACTAAGGACTGCTCGGTTAAGAAGTCCTTTATTTTTTATGATTGTTCCTTCGGCAGCAAAAATGCCCAATAGTTCCACCAAGGCGCGGCTAATTTCAAGCTTCGGATTCAAGCGAATTCTTTCGTTCCCTCTCGTCCCGATCAGAACTTGATTTTTAATTTTTTTAATGTCTTCTGGCCCAAGTTGTCTTAAAAAATTAAATGGCAAGTAATCCCACCGCCTGTAATCATAAAATAGATTTGAAGAGTGCTGGGTGAGAGTCCTCTCCGCTTTCTTTTGAAGCAAGGGCTTTAGTTTGCGGTAAATTTCATTGGTTAATAAACTTCTAACTTTGTACAAAGACAGATTTTCAGTTTTTTGAGCCGGTAACTGTAAAAACTCATCGATCAGGTCTATTTCTTTGATCGGTTTTTCAACTTCTGGCCAGATTTTCGGGACAATGACGGGAGTGCCGATTTTAAGATCAGAACCTTTAATGGGCAGAACTTGTCCTTGTTGTAAAGTGAATAAAGAATGGTAGGGAGTAATTTCTACCTCTCGTCCATTTTGTAAAGTAATCTTATAAATCTCACTGTTAACTTTATGACGAATCAGAGAAGAAATTGGCTGAAATTTTAATTTCAAATCACGGGGGTCAAAAGATAGTGCCTCTAATTTTAAATTCTGACGGAGAACCTCGGCTTCTCCACGATGAGACTGCTTGATATGTTGAGGATTATTCTCGAAGAGTCGGTCAATCATTTCCCCTATTCTCTTAATTTGAATCTTACCTGAACCTCTGATAACTATCGGGGTGTTGTATGTTACGCTGTTATCCACGCACTCCCAGATTAAATGATGCAGACCTTCGGGACCCGTGGAACCGATGTACATGCCCGGTCTTTTTCTCACCGGCTCCAAACCTTCCAAAACATAAATGTCTTTGGCTTCGTAGCTGGAAGATTGCAGTTTTTCTTGTATTTTTTTGCGACTCATAATTTACTTACCTCCCGAGGGTGTTTAGGTATCTAAACACCCTCGGGAGGTATTTATAGTGATATCAACGCAAAATCGCCTTTAACTCTTGCTTGGTTTTATTTCTTATTTCTTCCTGGATTTGATTGATTTCGTCGCTCTGGAGAGTTCTTTCCGGGGACCGGTAGACAATCCTGAAGGTGTAGCTCTTTTTATCCTTGCCGAATTTTTTTTCGTCTTCGTACTCATCTATCAGCTTAACCTCTTCAATTAGGTTCTGGGCAAAATCCCTGACGATTTCGTAATAATTATTCAGATTGATGTTTTTATCGATGACAAAGGAAATGTCTCTGGAAATTTCCGGATATTTGCTCACTTCTTTATACTTACTGTTGATGTTTTTGAACTGGCTGGTGATTCTGGGGTCGTCAGACCAAAATATTCTGATATCCGGAATCCCCATTTTTATCATGACCAATCTTTCTCCAAATCCAAATGCCCAGCCATTGTAAACTTCGGGATCCAGGCCGAAGTTTTTTAAAACTATGGGATTTACAAGCCCGGCGCCATTTACCTCCATCCATTCCCCGTTAAACATAATATCCATCTCAAGACTTTCAATTGTGTAGGGAAAATTGTCATCGATGAATTTGTATTCAATGTCCGGGCCAAAAATTCCCTTGGCCAAATCGGCTTGGACGTCTTTTAAATCTTCCTGCGTTATAATCTTTTTTGATTTCTTGCAGATAAGCAATCCGTCAATCTGATGGAAAGCCGGATAATGGCTCTTATCAATTTCATCTTTCCTAAAAACAATCCCGGGGGATAGCGCCTTTATTTCTCCCTCTTTTTCCAATCTTGCCAAAACTTCCGGGTCTTTTAGATAGAAAGACCAGAAAGCAGTCGTTTGCGTTCTTAAAAGATGGTTTTCATCTAGGTAATATGTATCGGTTTCTCTTCTGCTGGGATGGTCTTTTGGGGTATTCAAAAGGTCAAAATCCTGCTCTACTGTAATAATGCGCGGGAAATCAACCAGATCGAAATCTTTAAATCTGGGCAATTTAATTATCTGGTCAATTAAAATTTTGACGGGAGAATTCTCTTTTTTCGTCAGGTCGGGCAGTTTCAGCAACCTCTTGATCCTTTCCGCTTTAATGTCGTTTCTTTTATTCAATTCTTCGATTAAGGCGTCCTCTTTTTCGTCTTTGATAACAATGGTTTTGGGCATATTTCTGCTCTATACTATTCTTTAATTTTAGCTTATTTTTAAGCCAAAATCAACCCTGCCAAAGGCGGGCAAGTGTGGATAACTTCCAAAGAAAAACCCGCCTGGCGGCGGGCGAAGGCGAAACGTACAAATTATTTCATAATTTTACGTTCCAGCCACGTAAAAACGTACAATTTGCTTTGCAAACTTACGTTTTGTACGTGGCGGACCCAAGGGGATTTGAACCCCTGGTCTTCCCCGTGACAGGGGGATGTGTTATCCAGGCTACACTATGGGTCCATATATTCAATTTTCGTGTGGCGACGACAGGACTTGCACCTGTAACCTTGGGCTTATGATGCCCCTGCTCCGCTATTGAGCTACGCCGCCGAGAAACCCCCCGTTAATGGAGGATTCTCGTATTGATGTTGCGGGGCTAGGAATTGCACCTAGGCTTCGGGCTTATGAGACCCGCGACCTACTACTGGTCCACCCCGCGATGAACCTTTTTATTCTACCTTAGACTTCTAACGGGGTCAAGTTAAGATCTGCAAACTGTCGAAAGCTTGCCTATAGATGTCTAAAGTGTTTCTGGCTTCGGCGAAGTTCAACCGAAAATCGGGAGTGCGGATGATATTGTTGCGTATTTGGTGAGCTTTGCGCACGTCTTCAATGTTGGATAAGATAGCCGAGGTCAACTTCTCCAATCTCTCTTCCAGAGTCGCGCCCGAATACCCCATTCTTTTTAAGGTGGCCTCTAAGATATCATCAGCTTCAATGACCGCTAATTTATACTCCGATTCCAAGCCTGTCTCCAAGCGCCTTAAAACTTTATTCCAAGTTCTGGTTATTCTTTTGAGTCCGAGGGGCCGAAAAGTAATGAATTCCCAGATATTGTCCACGAAAAGCCATTGCATGTAATGACTGGTTAGAATCACATAAACGATCACCCCGGAGAGAATTCCGCTCAGAGCGAAAAACCCGATTTTGACAAAGAATAACCTTTGCTGGATATCGGGTGAGGTTAGATAATACATCACGCTATTTAAATCAAGGTTGATATTGAAACTCATAATTGTTCAAAAATTTCGGCCAGGGCTAAAATTTTATGTTCACTAAATGGTTGACCAATCATCTGCAGACCGACGGGTAGAGCGCCCACTTTACCGCAGGGCAAAGAAAGGGCGGGCAGACCGGCTAAGTTGACCGAAACCGTGTAAACATCAACCAGATACATGGATAAAGGGTCTTTGATTTTTTCGCCGAGTTTAAATGGCAGTACAGGGGAAGTCGGAGTTAACAGCACGTCCACTTTCTGGAAAACCTTTTTGAAATCATTGATAATTTGCGTCCTGACTTTCTGCGCCCTCAAATAATAGGCCTCGTAATAACCGGACGACAAAGCATAGGTACCCAGCATGATTCTCCGTCTGACTTCGGGGCCGAAGCCCTGGCCCCGGGATTTCAGATAAACTTCCATTAGGTCTTTGCCTAAAGCCGCGTAGCCGTATTTTATCCCATCATAACGAGCCAGATTAGCCGAAGCTTCTGAAGGATTAATCATGTAATAAGCAGGCAGAGCGGCTTCGGTATGGGGCAAGCTCACTTCAATGAGCTTGGCGCCGGCTTTTTCGTATTTTCGAATCGCTTCTTTGACGAGCCTCTCAATACTCGGGTCAATTCCTTTGACAAAATACTCCTTGGGCATGCCAATCTTTAAATTTCGAATTTCGAATTTCGAATTTCGAATTTTTGATTCCACCGAAGTGGAATCAAGCGGATCTTGGCCCGCGATGGCCTCAAATACTATTTTAGCATCTTCCACGGTCTTTGTGATGGGACCAATTTGGTCCAAAGAAGAAGCAAAAGCAATCAAACCATAACGGGAAACCGCTCCATAAGTGGGCTTTAAGCCCACCACGCCGCAGAAAGAAGCAGGCTGGCGGACAGAACCTCCGGTGTCTGAACCAAGCGCATAGATAGACATGTCGGCAGCCACAGCTGCCGCTGAACCACCTGATGTTCCACCGGGTACTCGGGTCAGGTCGTGCGGGTTGCGAGTCGGGCCAAAAGCCGAGTTCTCGGTAGAGGAACCCATGGCAAACTCATCAAGATTGGTCTTGCCCAGAATAATTGCTCCCTGCTTTTTAAGCTTGGCTACTACTGTAGCATCATAGGGAGCTACATAGTTTTCCAGCATCCTGGAACCAGCCGTGCATTTGACGTTTTCAATCAGGATATTATCTTTGATGGCAGCCGAAATCCCAGCCAGCAAAGATATCTCTTGGCCAGTGGCCAATAGGTCATCTATTTTCTTAGCTTGAGTCAGGGCCGCACTTTCATCAACGCTTAAAAAAGCATGGATTGATTTGTCTTGCTCTTTGATTTTATTTAAATGGGCTTGGCAAAGTTCCAGAGCAGAAAATTGTTTTTTCTTCAGCCCCTGATGCGCCTGAGCGATGGTTAATTCGGTTAACATCGCTATAAGATGGACTTTACCTTTAAATAACCTTCGATGAGTTTTTTCTTAGACGATAAAACCTCGTCTTTCCTCATCACGTTCTCCATAGACAGGGGATGGCTCGTGGCTTCAACCCCGGACACGTCCACCCTCTTGAGTTTTTCAACGTAATCTAAAATCGAAGAAAGTTCTTTTTGATACTTGCCTATTTCTTTCTCGCTCAGCCCCAAACGGGCCAACTGAGCAATATGTTTTACCGCTTCTTTAGTGATCATTTGGGTGGCTCTAATTCCTCGGTCTCGGCCAGCACCTCTCTCAACTCGTCAATATTCTCTAAAACCAGGCCCGCGCCTCGGGCTACGGCCGTGACCGGGTCTTCAATAATTTTGGCGGGAATTTTCGTTTCTTTGGCGATCAAGATATCTAGTCCTTTCAGCAGGCTGCCCCCGCCGGCGAGGTGAATACCTTTCCCCATGACATCGGCCAAGAGCTCGGGCGGCGTTTCCTCCACCGCTGTCTTGATGGTGTCGACGATTTGTCTGACGGATTTTTCCATGGCTCTTCTGATATCCTCGTCAGAAACCATAATTTCTTCGGGCAAGCCGGTCACAAAGTTCCTGCCTCTCAGCGGCATGGCTTTTTTTTCTTTTAAGGGGTAAGCCGAACCAATACCGATTTTAACGTCTTCAGCTGTACGCTCACCGATTAATAACTTGTATTCTTCCTGGGCAAAATAGATGATGTCTTCGTTAAGCTTGTCCCCGGCCACTTTAAGGGTCTTGGACAAAACTATGCCGCCCAGAGAAATGACCACGACCTGGGTCGTACCTCCGCCAATATCCACAACGAAATTACCGCCAGCTTCCTGAACGGGCAGCCTGGCCCCGATGGCCGCGGCCATGGGCTGCTCAATTAAATAAACTTCTCTGGCTCCGGCATTTTTGGCCGCGTCTTGAACGGCTTTTTTCTCCACTTCGGTCACTCCGCAAGGCACGCCGATGATCACCCTAGGCTTGGGACTGAATAAAAACTTGCGGCGCTGAATTTTCTCGATAAAGTAGCGCAGCATTTGCTCGGTTACTTCAAAATCAGAAATCACCCCCTTGACCAGGGGACGGGTAGCCACGATATGAGCCGGAGTCCGGCCCACCATTTTTTTAGCCTCTTCGCCAATAGCTAGAACCTGACCGGTTTTCTGGTTGACGGCCACCACCGAAGGCTCAAAAATGACAATGCCCCGCCCCTTAACGTAAACGAGCGTGGTGGCCGTGCCCAAATCAATGGCAATATCTTGGTATAAATAAGAAAAAAGTTTATCAAACATGTTTTAAAACTTGAGTAATTTTAACTAATTTCATTTGGGCCTGGCTTCTTTCTTTAAGCTCTGCGCAATTCTTTTCCAACGTTCGCTCGCTCGCGACTACTCTGAGTGGTATGCCGATTAAGTCGGCCTCGGCAAACTTCTCGCCCGCAGACTTATCTTTTCTGTCGTCGTACAGCACTTCTTTCTTAGCTTTCTGCAAATCCTGATAAAGTTTGTCTGCTGTCTTCTTGACTTGAGGGCTATCCCCTATCTGGATAAGGTGAATTTCAAAAGGAGCTACAGCTTTGGGCCAGACAATGCCTTTTTCGTCATAAAACTTCTCGACGACGGTCGCCATAACCCTGCCCAAACCGATGCCGTATGAGCCCATGACGACGTATTTTTTCTCGCTTTTTTCATCGGAAAATTTAAGGCCGAAGGCTTCCGAGTATTTCGTCCCCAAGGGGAAGATATTGCCGACCTCTATCGATTTGCTTTCTTTAACCGGGCCACCGCATTTCGGACATTTCGAACCGTCTCCGAGTTTTGAAATTTCTTTGTTCTCCGCGTATCCGCATTTTTCGCAAACATAAATCGTATCTTCCCCGGCATCGCATAAAACCTGGAATTCATGGGTATTATTCAAAGTAAAATCTCCGCCGCCGGCCAGCGTATAAATAGAATCAAGCCCGCACCGATTGAATATTTTTTTGTAAGATTCGGCTGCTTTATCGTAATATTTGAACAGGTCCTCTTCTGTCGTATGAAAACTGTAAAGATCTTTCATTAAAAACTCCCTGCCTCGAAGAAGACCGGATTTTGCTCTCGGTTCATTCCTGAACTTGGCCTGGATTTGATAAGCGGCAAAGGGCAAATCCTTATAAGAGCTTATGTATTTTGTCGCTATTTCGGTGATTATTTCTTCGTGCGTCCAGCTTAAATTAAAAGCCGGCTCTTTTCCTTCTTCGGCCACTTTGAAAATAACGTCGACGTTCCAGCGTCCGGTTGACTGAAGATAGTGTTTGTCATGGAGCGCCGTCATAAACATTTCCTGGCCGCCGATGGCCGCCATTTCTTCTCTGATGATTGAGGAGATTTTCTGGATTACCCTCCAGCCTAACGGTAAAAAAGAATAGATGCCTGCAGAATTTTTATAAATAAAGCCGGCTCTAGTTAGAAGCCTGGCATTGACTGAAACTTCGTCTTTGGGCGCTTCTTTAATTGTTTTGGTAAAAAGTTGGCTTTGTTTCATAAAATTAAAAAAGTCTGGGGATGTCGAACTTGACCGTGACAAAAACCATCAGCATAATCAATAAAACAAAGAAAGTGGCGGTAATCTTCTGCTCTACCTTGTAATTGATGGGCTTGCCCCTGACGCCTTCTATCAGCAGAAAAAATAGCTTGCCCCCGTCCAGAGCCGGAATGGGCAGAATGTTCGCCAAGGCCAAAGCTAAGGCGATTAAAGAGATTAAAAATAGAAAATAATTGATACCTAAGGCAGAATATTCCCTGAGCAGTTCAAAAATCCCTAACGGCCCCATCATTTCCATTTTCATCCCAGCCGGCAGTTTAATCAACCCGAACGCACTTTTTAAGCCCAGCACCCAACCGTTAACGATATCTAAAGAAAGCTGCCAAGCAGTCAACACCCCTTGCCCGGGCGCTTCATACCAAGTGTAAGATTTAAAAGCAGTCCTGACCAAACCGATACCAATGGCGCCTTCTCCCTCGGGCGGAGCAACCCTGGGGATAATCTTTTCGTTAAAAACCTGGCTGCCTCTTTTAAGCGTCAGCACAATTTCCTCTCCCTGATGAGCGTCAATAAACTCTTGAACGTCCTTTACTTTTTCAAAACCGACAATAATATCGCCCGCTCTTAAGCCGGCTGCTTGAGCTGGAGAATGATCAGCTATTTGGGTAATCTGAATTTTAGGGCCTATTAAATTATGATTATCCTCGTCAGAAACAGCCGTGGGCAACCCCCAAATGCCAGCCACCACGCTTAATAAAATCACCGCCACAATCCAAAAAGAAACCACGCCTCCCAAAACAATGGCCACTCTCTGCCAGATGGGCTTGCCGATAAAACTGCGGTAATCCTCAATACCGCCTTCTTCACCGTGGATTTTAACAAAAGCGCCGAACGGCCAAAGATTCAAAGAATAAACGGTCTCCCCGATTTTCTTACCCAAGACACGAGGCGGATAGCCGATGCCGAATTCCTCAACCTTAACGCCGAATTTTTTGGCTAAAATAAAATGGCCCAGCTCATGAATGATAATGAGGGCGATTAAACTGAAAAAAGCAATAATAATTGTAAAAAACATATTCGTCAATTAGGACAAATTCGCTATTCGCTGATTTCTTTCTTCTTCTTTTCGGCGAGAGTGTTAATTTTCTTTTGATAATCGTCCACCAATTCCTGCAACTCGTCTTTGGCGCGGAATTTATCGTCTTCTCGTATTTTCCCCTCCTTAAAGCCGTCTTGAACCTCTTTCCAGGCCTCTTCTCTCCACCGCCTGACGGTTTGCTTGGCCTGTTCTTGTTTTTCCGACAAAAGACGGAGCAAATCCTTGCGATAATCTTCGGTCAAAGGAGGCAGGGTGATACGGACAGTATCCTTATCAACGATGGGATTTATGCCTATGCCGGTTTTGGATAAGGCCGCGACAATCCCTTCAATATAGGATTTATCCCAGGGCTGAATGAGAATCTGCTTGGCTTCGGGCGTGGAAATGGCCGCTAACTGCTTTAAAGGAAATTTCTGGCCGAAACAATCAGCCACCACGTCTTCCACCAAGGAAGGCGTAGCTCGGCCCGTGCGGATTTTACCCAGCTCCCCTTCCAGAAACCCGACCACCTTATCCATCTCCGGCTTAATCTTATTGATGATTTCTTTGTATTCCATAATTAAAAATCAGATGCTCACTCTTTTTCCAATATACCAGAAAGCGGCTGGCCTGTCGAGAAAAAAGTAACTATCGGGGTCGAACCCCGATAGCCTACTCTATGGCGACTTTTTCGAAATCAGCTAATTCTTTTTTGAATTCTAACCAACTATCTACTGCTTCCTTGCAACCTTTCACCCCGCCCATTGTTTCAGCTAAAAACTCTCGGCTGGTTAAAGACGGAAAATTTTTAACTCCTAAATAATCTGGATAGCTTGACCACCTGTAATCTCTCGCGAAATTAATTACTTTTTTCGCATCTTCAATTCCTCTTTCCTTCCAACCAGGAAAGATAATGGCCACCGGATTAGTATGAACGTAAACAAAAATTGTGTAAAGTTGTTTGTCGTTCTCGATATGGACCAACCTGTATTTTCCTTGGAATAGGTGTCCGACTCTTTTGTGTCTCTGATTATAATAGACTCCGTAACCTCCGCCAATCTTTTTCATAAACTGACTGATTCCGCCATCTCTTATCTGGCGAAGTAATAGGTGAACATGATTAGGCATTAAACAAAAGGCTAGAATCTCTACCAACATCTCCCTAACTCCCCTCTTATAGCTATCGGGGTCGGACCCCGTTAGTTTTGATTTTTGGAAGAAACGGAAATTAGAAGAAACGGGGCTTGTGTCATTGAACTCAAATAAATCATGAATCATGCGAAAGTAATCTTTTTCATCACGAAAAAGCTTCAGATTTTCTACTGTCCGAATAACGGTATGATATATTTCTCCATTAACTAACGGCGGTCTTTTGCTTGGCATATTAGCGTATTAGCGGGGTCGGACCCCGATAGTTATATTGTAGTGGGATTTTGGATTAATGTCGAGGAAAAGAAAGGGGTGCCTCGTGCAATATCACGAAACACCTCCATTGCTTGATTCCTTGGCCTCATTCTTTATCTTTTAAACTTTGTGCCGATGGCCAGCCGGCAATCTTTTCACCGTGGCACTAGTAATGCTAATATGGCCCGGATCTTGAAGCTGAATGTCAAAGAGTTTTTAGGCATGCCGTCCATAGCAACGGTGTGAGGCCCGCTTCGCTTACCGCCATCCTTCATAAAATATCGCAATTCGTAATCACCCACTTGGCACCTCCTTAATTTTTCTTTACTCTAACAAATTTTAACGAAAAGTCAATCACAATTCCAGCATCAATATTTCCAAGGCGAGCCTGGCGTTGACGTTGGTGGTGGCAATCAAGAAGTCAGTGGTTTGGATAAGCTTAAGGATTTTGCTGAGCTTGGCCAGAGAATATTCCTTGTTGTGGTTATGAACGGCTGAAATGAGTATTTCCCTGAAATAGCCCAGCCAGGTTTCCAGGATTTCTTTAAGGCGCTTTGGCTCTTCGGCTAATTTCTTGGCATAGGCAAAACGTAAAACCATTTCCTGTCTGATGATTTCAAGAAGCTCAGCGATGATTTTCTTTTGGCGTTGATCAAAAGTCTGAACTTCAGTATGATAAAATCTTAAACGTTCCACCCGGGAAAGAATGGTGGGCAATAACATTTCCGGATATTCGGTAATTAAAATAAAAATAGTACTACCCTTGGGTTCTTCTAAGAGCTTCAAAAAAGCGCTTTGAGCCTCTTGGTTTAAAAGATGCGCCCGGTCAATCATGACTGCTTTAAAAGATGAGGCATAGGCCCGTAAGGCAAGGTGGTCATGCAAGGCCCTGACTTGGCTGATTTTGATTTCCTTGTCTTCTTCTGGCTCGACTATTAATAAATCAGGATAAACATTTTTCCCGATGTCCAAGCAGGCGCGGCATGTTTGGCAGGGACGCTCAGCCGTATTTCCATACTGACAATTAAGCAGCTTAATTAACTCCAGAGCCAGGGCTTTTTTGCCGATGGAATGCTGGCCGTAAAATAAGAGAGCATGAGGCATTTTTTGAAGCTCATACGTTTTTTTAAGGTATTGCCATTGTTTCGGATATAACATAATTCGGATTATATTTTTATCTTTTAGACATGATGCTCTTTTTATAAACATCGAGGTTTTCCAAAACAATGCCCGTGCCCTTGGCCACGCATAATAAAGGCTCATCGGCCATAAAACAAGGCACGCCTGTAGCTTGAGCAATCAAAGCGTCAAGGTTGCGCACCAAAGCGCCTCCGCCCGAAAGCACCATGCCCTGGTCCATAATATCGGCTGACAACTCGGGCGGCGTATCTCTCAAGACCTGCTTAATCACCTGGATGATTTCAGAGAGCGTGTCGGTCATGGCCGAACAGACTTCGTTGGAAGAGATCTTAACGGTCCGGGGCAGGCCTGAAAGCAAATCACGGCCGCGAATCTCCATTTTCTTCTCTTCCTTTTCCGGCAAGGCTGTGCCGATTTTTATTTTAATGTCTTCGGCCGTCTGATCGCCCACTGCCAAATTGTATTTTTTCTTAATATAATCGGCAATGGCTAAATTCATTCTATCGCCGGCCATCCTGATAGAGCTTACTGTCACGATGCCCCCCAGCGAAATCACCGCCACTTCGGCCGTACCGCCGCCGATATCAACAATCAAATGGCCGGAGCAGGCATTAATCGGAATATTAGCGCCGATGGCCGCCAGAATCGGCTCTTTGGCCACGAAAACTTCTTTGGCCCCGGCATTAAGGCCCGCTTCAATCACGGCCCGCCTTTCTGTTGAAGTGATGCCAGCCGGCACCGCGATCATCAGCTCTGGTTTCAAAAACTGCAAAGGCCCCCTGGTTTTATTGATAAAATGCTTAATCATGGCTTGAGTGACCCGGAAATCAGCGATAACGCCGTCTTTCAGCGGCCGATAAACCCTGATGGTATCGGGCGTCCTACCGATCATGGCTTTGGCTGCCTCGCCCACGGCTAAAATGCTGTTCTCGTCGAGCGAAACAGCCACGACTGAAGGCTCCTGCAAAACCACTCCTTTGCCTGGGACGAAAACCAAAGAGTTGCAAGTGCCCAAATCAATGCCGATTTTTCTCACAAACATCATGTTATATTTTAATTCTTTTAATATCCGCTCCTAATCTTTGGAGCCGTTCCTCTATCCTCTCATAGCCCCGGTCTATTTGGTAAATATTATCAATAGTTGTTTTGCCTTGAGCCATGAGGCCGGCGATAATCAGCGCCGCTCCGCCCCTCAAATCAAGGCTGCCCAATTCCCTGCCCTGAAGCTTGGTGGGGCCGTTGACAATGGCCCGGTGCGGATCGGCAAAATAAATCTCTGCTCCCATCTTATTGACTTCTTCAAGATATTTCAAGCGTCCTTCGTAAAGCGGGTCGTGAACCAGCGTAGAACCGGGCGACTGCGTGGCCAGCACGCCGAAAGCCGACTGCAGGTCAGAAGGCATGCCCGGATACGGCAGGCTTTGGATTTTATCGATTTTCAACTTATTCCAGGGCAAAACCCTGATGGCGCTCTTGCCCACCCGCTTGAGAGGCACGCCGAAATCTTTGAGCTTTTTGAGGGGCAGTTCTAAAAAAGCATTTTCCACGTTTTTAACCAGCACATTCCCCCTGGTCGCTGCAGCCATGATGATAAAAGTGCCAGCTTCAATCGGATCGTAAATCAAACTGTGCTTTGTCCCCTTTAAGTTCTTTTTGCCTTCGACTGTAATCTCGTGCGTGCCCTCTCCCTTGATTTTGACTCCCATCTTTTTTAGAAAGCGGGCCAGTTCCTTCACCTGATAATCCTGGTCGGCTATTTTAATCACGGTTCTTTGCGGCAAAAGAGAGGCAAAAAGCATGAGGTTCTCGGTCGCGGTCACGGAAAATTCATTCAAAACAACTTCCTTGCTTTTGCTTTTGGAAAAGTTCAATAAATAATGGCTATTATTTTTCGATACATTAACTCCCAGCTGCAAAAATCCGTCCAGGTGCGTATCAATGGGTCTTGCTCCGATAATGCAGCCGCCGGGCTGGGGAAATCTTAGTTTGCCGAATCTGGCCAGGAGCGGCCCGAAAAAAAGCACCGACCCTCGCAAAAGACCAACCAGGTCCTCTCTGATTTTTAAAGGATTGATTTGAGAATTGTTAATCTTGATTGAGCGCTGGCCGGTCCAGATAATCTGAGAGCCCATGCCTTTCATAATCTCAATCATCCTGAAAACATCTTCAATCAAAGGCAGGTTGGCAATCTCGCAAGTTTCACGGGTTAAAAGAGTGGCAGCTAAAATCGGGAAGGCGGCGTTTTTCGCCCCCCTCACCTCAATCTCGCCCTTGAGGGGCTTGCCTCCGTTGATGATGAATTTCTCTGCCATGCTAATTTATCTTACTTTAAAATCTACTTTTTGACAACCCTGAATCTCTCTCCCAAAAATCCCGAGGTGAAAATTATTATTCCGCCGAGAACAAATATCAAAGGATAGCCGAAAGAAACAATGATTAATCCTCCGATTAAAGCTCCCAGGGCCGTGGCCAAAGGGGAAAAAATCGTATCAATGGCCGCCGATTCCTCGGGATATCCCTTTAATTTGGCGGCCATCATCCCCGACCGGCCCGCCCCGGCCATCAAGCCGCCCAGATACTTCCCGATCATGATGATAAAGACTGAATAAAAATTCAGGATGCTGGCGAAACTCCCCAATAATATAGAAAAGATACCGGTAATCTGGGCACCCCGGAAAACATTTGTTTCGCTTTTAAAGCGGGCCACCTGCTTTATCGCCCACAGGGAAATCGGCAAAAAGATAAAAGACAGCAGAGAATTAAAAATTAAAATCTGGTTTTGGCTCCAGCCGAGATTTTTCAAAAACAGCACAAAAAAAGTATTGTTAAACCCGGCTAAAATCAAAACCAAGAAAGAAGCCAAAACGGGAAAGAGAATACTCTTTGTTTTTAATGATTTAAAAACCTTCAAATAGTTCTGGCCGGACTCTGTAATTTTTACGTTTTCCGTTAAATGGCTGGTCTGGTTTTTTAATTTAACAAAACAAAAAATAGCGTTAAAAAACTGCAGAATCAAGCTGAAGATAAAAACGCCGATAAAATCAAACTTCCAAATCAATAATGCCCCGACGGCCGGCGCTATGGCGTCGGCGTAAAAGGGGGCGGAATAGAACCAGGCAAAAGCCCGGGACGGATTTTCCAGCTTTGAGCCCATCATCATCGCGCGGGAACTGACGAAAAACAAACTGGCCGAAATGCCCAAGATCGCCTGGAAAAGATAAAAAATGAACAGATTGGGAAACAAAATCATCGCCAGCGCATAAGCTCCATAGCCCAATACCCCGACGGCCGCCAAAACTGCGGGATTGATTCGATGATTCAAAAAACCGACCAGGGGCGCAAAAAGGGCAATCGGCAGATAAATCAAAAAATTGGTGTAGCCGATTTGGGGCAAAGAAAATGACTTGGCGACTAAAAACAGCGGGAAATACAAAGAAAAAAGCTTATAGCCGAACATCAAAAAGAAATGGGTAATGGCGGCATCTCTGGTAATCTTCTCAATTTTCGGCAAAGTAAACATATTAAACCATTCTAACAAAATAAATAGTGGGTAGCCAACATGGTTGGTTACCCACTCTTTCACTTTTAATGGAAATTACTTATTCCATCCCTCCATAATTTCAGCAAGCATCTCACCGGCTTGTTTGGCGTATTCCTGATTAGGCGCATCTCGCGATGCTAAAAGCCGCAGACAAAGCCGGCACATTCGCTTACCCCAACCACTAAGCAGTCGATTTCCTTCGGGTCCCTCGGCAAGTTCGCGAAGTTCTTGAGGAGAAACATACCTAGTTTCGCCCTTACTTGGTTTTTCCTTAACTACACCGACGAGAATCGCAAATGCCCAATCTCCTCCAGATTTGAGCACTGCCGGATACATCGCCGCCATTGGAAGCAGAGGCGGTGTTGAAATTCCTGTTTCTTCTTTTACTTCTCGGCCAAGTTCTTGAATGATTATTCTTTCATCAAGACCCTTGGAAGCATTATCAGCGTCTACTCCGCCTCCAGGAAGTTCCCACTCGCCAGCGAAAGAAGTTCCAGTAAGTCGTTGCCTGAGAAGGACTTTGCCTTCTTCATTGAATATACCGGCAAAAACCCCGATAGTTGGCCTAATTACAGCTGGTCGTTCATCTTTTACAATATTCCTTGCTTCCACCGCGTCACATGTCTTACATTTCCGGAACTCGGCGGTATAACGACCTCCAGCTACATACCAAAGTTCCTTTTTCCAATCTCCCCATTCATGTATGTGTTCTACCATTTCGACACCTCCTTTTTATTTACCGGCGGGGCATATTTGCTTTTTTCCGTTGTTTCGCACTCTAAGCAACATCTTTCCCAAATTTGCTTATTCTTTTTGTCCCATCTCAACTCCCACGGCGTCCAATTGTGTTTGTTCTTCTTACATTTTTTGACCATTGTTAAAAAGCTCCTCTTGAACTTTTGAATATCTCGGATTTCTCATCTTACTTAATTGATTTCAAAATGTCAATGGCAGACGAAAAACAAATTGATGGATATCCGATATCCATCAATACACATCAATCTAAAAATAATCTTTTTATCGAATCGGTATTCTTTTCATAATATCTCAGCCAATCTATGAAAAATTCCCGATACCCCGCCGGCCCGCCAAAAAAGTTAATCAAAAATTCATTATTACTAATCAATGACGGGAAATTTTTAATGCCGAGGTAGTCTAAATGGCTAGACCACCGGTATTCCTTCTCTAAAAATTTTAAGGCGCCCTGAATCTCCAAACTAGATAAACCATTCTCTTTCCAGCCGGGCTTCCATAAATCTAGCGGGTTTGAATGGATATAACAAACCAATTGAGCCATCTGGGTGTCATCGACAACTTGAACCTTTTTATATTTTCCCTGGAATAATACCCCACTCCTTTTATATTTGGTATTAAAAAAATTGCTGAAACCTATCCCAAGTTTTTGATGGAACCTTGGCAGACCGTTCTCAACCTTCGGAGTAGAAAAAAGGTGATAATGATTGGGCATTAAACACCAAACAATAATATCTATTAACTTGTTTCTTGATTTTTCCGCAGAAGTTCCATTGATGGATATCCGATTTCCATCAAATCGCCGATTGAGATTAATAACAGCATCAGTGTCGTTAAATTCGTAAAAATCATGTACGCACCGCAAATAATCCGTGCCGTCCATAAATATCTTGCGTTTCTCAACCCCTCGATTATAGGTATGATAAAAAATAGATTCCATTAATAAATTATAACACGGATTGATGGATATCCGATATCCATCACAATCCATCACATATACGCGAATTGATTTCGAGGCATCGATGGAGTATTATCCAATATAGAGAGATTGAATCTCCTAAAATCGTTTTATGACAAAGAAAACAAGGACAATTCTTTTTGGTACCTGCGTTTTTTTGTTCGCTCTGATAACGCCCTCAATCATTCTGTATTCCCAGGGATACAGAATTGATTTTAATCCTTTGCCCGGCGGAAAAATAATCGTCCAGACCGGCGGCTTGTATTTTAAAGTGCTGCCGGCCGGAGCCGATGTGTACCTCAACGCAAAATTCAAAGACAAAACCGCCTTTTTCGGCAACTCCCTGCTGATTGAAAACCTTTTACCCAAAACCTATCAGGTTGAAATAAAAAAACAAGGTTATCATACCTGGCAAAAAACCTTGGAGGTTAAAGAGGCCCAGGTAACCGAAGCCAAAAACATTATCCTCTTCCCCGCAAAGCCTGATTTCACTCTCATCAACCAAGCTATTCCTAAGATAACAGCCAATGCCACCTCCTCGGACAAAAAGAAAGTCATTGAAAAACCCAATGACTATGAAATCTGGGTTTTCTTCCCGGAGAAGGAAGAAAAGATCTTCTTAACCAGATTCTCGGGAAAAATCAACCGCGTTTTCTGGCTGACCGACGATTATTTGATTTTTAACGTGGGCGATAAAATAAAAATTGCCGAGATCGACTCTAGAGACACCTTAAACGTAATTGACCTGGTTGAGTTCAACAACCCGGAAATATTTTGGAGTCAAAAAGACAAAAAGCTATACGTGTTAAGCCTGGGCAACCGCTATCTCTTAGACAACCTGCTCCCCTAACTTTTCTATTTTCTTTTTGAAATCAGCCCACTTGACCTCGCCCTCATCAGATGAGGCACAAATGTCTTTAAACTGGCAATACTGGCATTGCCAGTTTTGCGGCCAGTCCGCCAAGCGCTCCGGGATGATATCGGCCTTAATCTTTTTGTCCAAGTCCTCCAACCCAGTTAAAAGACCCTGGACTAGTTTAGGATTATACGAAATGATGAAATCTTTCAGCTCCGAAGTATCTTTGCTCATATAAAGCAGAATGCCCTTCTCAATTTTGAAGTAATGCAGATAAAGCTGAATTTGATTGACGTTTTCTTCTTTGGGCTCTTGCAGTTTCCTGAAAATCATGCTGTTCATGCTTTTGAAATCAACCACGTAAAGTTCGTTGTTCAGGGTGATGATGGCATCGGCTCTGCCTGAGACCAGAGCTTGCGGAGGAATCTGAACTTCGGAAGAACGGACTATGCCCAGGCTGAAAAGAGTGTTTAAAATCTGCATTTGGATATAATCGCCGTGGTCAAACAGCCTTAAAATACGCGCCTCCATTTGCTCCCGGGGCACGTTTTTAAACTTAAAAAAAATAGCCCGGCCGCATTTGCCGGCGTCCGTAATGTAAAAATGATACTGTTCCCTATCTCGATGCCTGTCCAAATAAAATTGGTCAATCAGCTCCTTGAGCATATTACCGTTTCCCCCACTGTGGAGCTCGGCGGGCTCTTTTTAAGCCGAACTTCTTCCTTTCCCTCATGCGCGAATCCCGGGTCAGAAAACCGGCTTTTTTTAACATCTGACGAGAGCCAGCGTCAAATTTTACCAAAGCCCGGGCGATACCGTGCCTGATAGCTTCGGCCTGGGCGTGCAGACCGCCGCCTTTTACTTTGACTGAAACCCTGAACTGATCAAGCGGACTTATTTTAATCAACGACTCCCTGGCCTTCTGCTGCAATGCCCGAGCCGGAAAATATTTTTCCAGCGGTTGACCGTTAGTCAAAAATTCGCCCGTGCCTTGAGCTTGCAGCCTGACCCGGGCGACGGCTGTTTTTCTCCGGCCAATGGCTTCAAAATAGGCGCTAGGTTTCTTTGTTTTTTTCATATTTATTCAAATTGCAATCTTTTAATCTGGATTGACCTTAATTTGTTCGTGGGCAACATGCCGAAAACGGTCTTTCTTAAAACCTCTTGCGGCTGGCTCTCAAAGAGCTTTTTGAAAGAAATTACTTTAAGGGCTCCGGGATACCCCGAATGGCTGTAATATTTCTTCTGTTCCATTTTATTGCCGGACACTTTTATCCGGCCGACATTTTTGATCACCACGAAATCGCCACAGTCCTGGTTGGGCTGGAAACCGGGCTTGTGCTTGCCTCGCAGCAAAACAGCGATTTCGGTCGCCAATCTGCCTAATATCCTATCGGCAGCGTCAATGGTGTGAGTTTGTCTCTCCGTCATATTATTTGACTAATTCTATCAAGGCCATTTCAGCGCCATCGCTTTGCCTTACGCCCAGCTTGATGATCCTGGTAAAGCCTCCCCGCCTTGACTGGTATCTTGGCGCTACGTCATCAATAAGCTTTTTTACGACTTTGGGAGTAAAAAACCGGCCAAGCCTTTTTCTTGAAGACAAATTGGCTTTTTTAGCTTGGGTGATCAATGTTTCAACAACAATTCTTGCCTCTTTGGCCTTGGCTTCGGTTGTTTTAATCTTCTCTTCCAGGATAAGAGAGGCAGCCAAACTTTTTAATAAAGCCCGGCGCTGAGCCTTTTCTCTACTTAGTTTTCTTCTTTTTTTTCTTTTCTGCATGTTTTTGAACTTTCTTTGTTCTCTTTACTTTTTCCTTAACTACCGAAGCTTTGACTAATGAAGGCACCTCTTTAAAGACCTCGCTTAACAGAGAAAAGTGCCTGACCAAAATTTCTGAAGCCTGAGAGAGCGCTCCCTCCGGAGTGGTCGTGCCGTCGGTTTCTAACTCCAGAATCAAACGGTCAAAGTCGGTCCGCTCACCCACTCTCATGCTCTCAACCCGATAGCTTACTTTTCTGACCGGGGTGAAGATAGCGTCTACGGCAATGGTGCCGATTTCTAATTTGCCTTTTTTCCTGGTTTCCACCGGTTCGTAGCCCAAACCTTTTTCAATCAGGATTTCTATCTCCAGGTTAGCTGTCGGAGCGGTTAAGGTGGCCACATGGACGTCTTGATTCATTAAATCCACCTGGGAGGGCAATGCGAAATTGGCTCCTTTGACTGCTTTTTGGCCTTTAACTTTGAGGGTGGCTTGCTGGGGCTCTTCAGTATGCAATTTGAATCTTAACTGTTTGATGTTGAGCAAAATGGTAATGACGTCTTCAATCACGCCAGGGATAGTTGAAAATTCGTGCTGAACGCCCTTGATTTTAACCTGGGTGACCGCGGCACCTTCTAAAGAAGAAAGTAAAACCCGGCGTAAAGAGTTGCCTATGGTTACACCGTAGCCCGGGTAAAGGCCGGCTATTTCAAAAATGGCTCGGTTGTCTTTTTTCTCGATGACTTTTGGCTGAAGCGGTAAGGGAATCATATAAATAATATATAATCCGAATTCTTCGAATAGTTATCCGAATTCTACGAATATTCGTATCATTCGGATAAAAATTCGTATCATTCGCATTATGTTAATTATCTTGAATAATACTCAAAAATAGTTGACATTTCAGCTGGCGGAGCAGCTTCTTCAAGGGTCGGTACCCCGACCACCTCTCCCTTTAGATTATCGGCATCCATCTTTAACCAAACGGGCGCTTGGTGTTTTTTTAATAGAGGCATTAAGTTGCTGAAAGCTTTCTTTTTTTGAGAAGCGGGATTAAGGGTTATCTGATCGCCTTTTTTTAATTGATAAGAAGGCAAATTCACCGCCTGTCCATTGAGGAAAAAATGACCGTGAGAAATGTGCTGGCGCGCCTGCGCCCTGGAATTCACCAGTCCCAAGCGGAGAATCACATTGTCAAAACGACTTTCCAGGGCTTCAATTAAAAGGTCGGGGGCAGGATTGTTCTCAACGTAGTTGGCCAATTGCCTTTCTCTGAGATGATACCAATTTTTCAGTTTTTGTTTCTCCTTCAATTCTTTGCCGTATTCAGAAAGAGCGCTCATTCTTTTTTTCTTCTTGGCCATGCCCGGCGGATAGGGTTTTCTAACCAAAGTGCATTTGGGCGACAAGCATTTCTCGCCTTTTAAAAAGAGTTTTGTACCCAACCTGCGACAAATTTTACATTGATTGTTTTGCATAAAATAATTAGACCCTTCTCGCTTTAGGCGGACGGCAGCCGTTGTGAGGTACCGGCGTCGTATCGGTGATGGAGAGAATTTCCAACCCTTTGTTGGCCAACGACCTGATGGCCGATTCTCGGCCACCGCCAACGCCTTTGATGAAAACAATGACTTTTTGGATACCCAGGCTGAAAAGCTTTTGGGAAATGGTTTCAGCCACTTTTGAGGCGGCGAAAGGAGTGGCTTTCTTGCTACCTTTGAAGCCAATAGCGCCGGCGCTTGAGGCAGCCAGAACATTGCCCCGGGGGTCGGTCAAGGTGATGAGAGTGTTGTTGTAAGAAGAAAAAATGTAAACTCTCCCTTCTTTCAAGCGGCTGGCAGGGGCTTCTGCGACTGCTTCTTTTTTAACAGTGGCCTCTATTTTAGCTCTTTCTTCAAGCAGCTCTTTTTCGGTTTGTTGAATAATGCGCTTTTTCCCCATTTCTAATCACCTCCCGAGGGTCAGTAAACACCCTCGGGAGGTATTTAATTATTAAGTTGGTTCGGCGGCTGGCTTACGGCCCGAACCCACGGTTTTTCTGACGTTCCCCCTGACCGTTCGGTTGTTGGTGCTGGTTCTCTGGCCCCTGACAGGCAAACCCTTGAGATGACGCAGTCCCCTCCAAGAACCAATATCTTTTAATCTTTTAATATTCATCATCCGCTCTCTCCTCAAATCGCCTTCAATCTTATAGGTTTTCTCAATCAGGTCCTTAAGCTGGTTGATTTCGGCCGGAGTGAGCTGGGTGGCTTTGGCTGCGGGATCTATCTTGGTTTCGCTCAAAACTTTCTTACTCAAAGAACGGCCTATGCCGTAAATATAGGTCAGCGCTATCTCTATTTGTTTGTTTTCGGGTATATTAACCCCGGCAATACGCGGCATATAACAAAAAATTAACCCTGGCGTTGTTTGTGTTTCGGGTTTTTACAGATGACATAAATTTTTCCTTTACGTCGAACTATTTTGCAATGACTGCAGATTGTTTTGACCGATGGTTGTACCTTCATAAAAAATCATCGAATAGCGAATCAGTTGCGAATTTACGAATTCGTATATTCGTATTTTTTCGTTATTCGTTGATTTATTTATTTTCCTCGATAAACTATCCTGCCTTTAGTGGCGTCGTAAGGACTCATTTCCACGGTGACTTTGTCGCCCGGCAAAATCCTGATATGGAACAGGCGTAATTTTCCGGCCAGATGGGCGGTAATTTCTCTGCCGTCATCTAATTTCACCTTAAAATGAGTACTGGGAAGCGCCTCTAAAACTAATCCGTTATATCTTAGGATTTTCTTATCTGATTTCATTAATTAATATATAACTAAGGATAGCAGACAACTAAAAGTTAGTCAAGACGGAGCTTGATTTTAATTCGGCTGATGTCATCCGGCACGATACGGCTCCAAAAAGGCCAAATCCTGACTTGTGCCCGGCTAATTTCCGGAAACTTGTTCAGGGCTGAAACCACATCGTTCATCCCAAAGTTTTTAACGTCTTCCTTAACCAAGGTTTCGTTGAAAGCGCTATAAACTACCGCTGATATCCTGAGGTCTAAAACCATCTCTCGCTTAACTAAATCAACACTCTTTAAAGTATAGCTCAAAACAAGAGAACCAGCAACCAATTCTTTCCCTCGGGTAATTTTGCTCTGCACATAGGCCTTAGCAAAATCTACTGATTCGACTTTTTTGAAAACCAGGGCCTTGGCTTCAGCTTTGGCCTGAAAAGTAAAATTATCTACGGCTTGACCGACCCCTGCTAAGGGTTTCGCTTCAATCACATTCGCCTCAATGGCGTCTTCAAGCAAAACATAGTCTTCGGGAGAGATGAAATTTTTTAAAGCTGATTTACTATCAGCTAGGGCCTTTTCCGTGATAACCCGTTCGGCTTTATGCAGGTCTTCTTGGTTGACTACGGTGGCTTCGGTTTTGATGCCGCCGCTCATAGGCAAAGAAGATTTCCCGTAAACCGACGTATATCTGGGACTGCCTTTCAAGCCCGGAATGGAAAAAGTGCAGGGGCCGATATTGTATTCGGCGCCAGCGCTGGAAGCGGCCACCGGTACATCAAGTTGCGCCTGCGAAGGGATGACTACTTTTTCTTTTGTTTTAAATTCCTTTAAGGTATCTCCCTCAAAGCACCAAAGCCGCGTATTTTGCACCAGCGTCTGGGGGAGAGAATAGTTATTGTAAATTCTGACCACGCCTTCTGCTTTTTCTGCTTTGACGGCTTTGCCGGTGGCAGCAAAATCTTGGCTTGTTAGTTGCGTTTGCGTCATCAGCTCCCCTACTGGCGAAAACTGGGTTGTCAATTCCATTGTTTCTTTTACCGGCCAAATTTCTATTTCGGCTTGGGGCTTAATAAAAATAAAACAAAGAACGCCGACCAATAGCACTCCAGCTGTCATGAAAATCGGCTTTTTAAAACGAAACTTTTTCCGAGCCCCTGAGGATTTCTTAGGCAAAGATTCCTTAGCAGCTTTGACGATTTTGGGCGACGGCGGAGTAATATCAAAAATCTTTCTCTTGTTGACCATAGATGATTGCTTTAATTCTTCTGACGCCGGCCCCGGACGATTCTTCTTGAATAATCTTCAAACAACCGAGCTCCCTGGTTCTTTTAACATGAGGTCCGGCGCAAATCTCTTTGGAAAAACTATCGATGGAAAAAACCGTCACTCGCTCGGGATATTTTTCTTTAAAAAAAGCCAGGGCACCCTGCTTGATAGCTTCATTATAGCTCATTTCCGTCTTTTTAACCTCCAGGTCTTCCTGAATCTTCTGGTTAACCAATCCTTCAACTTTTTTAATTTCCATCTCGCTCATTTTCTGGGGGTGGGAGAAATCAAAACGCAATCTGGAAGAAGTGATATCAGAGCCCATTTGCTTGACCTCAGAACCCAAGACCTCCCTTAAGGCTGCCTGGAGCAAGTGGGTGGCCGTATGAAGCCTGGGTGAAAACTTCCCCCCGCCGCCGAATTTGCTCTCCGCTCCGGCCCGGGAAACTTCCTGATGAGACTCCAGCTCTTTATCGAAATCTTCTTTCGTTAGGGCCGCGGCTTTAAGCCCGCCGATTTCTTTAATCACTTCATAAGGCAACCCGAAGCTCTCGTAAAGCTTAAATGCTTCTTTGGCATCAATCTCCCCCATTTTTTTAAACTCTGCCAATCCCTTATCGAGCGCTTGATTGAATTTTCTGGATTCCTCGTCAAAAACAGCGTTCGCCGTATTTTTATCGAGATCGGGATAAAAATCTTGGTACTCTTGAACCACCAAATTAAATAATTTTTTGAGGGCTGTACCATCTTTTATTAAAACAATCATGCGGCGCAAAAGCCGCCTCAAAACATAGCCTGTTTCTTTATTGAAGGGCCGCACGCCGTCGGAAATCAAAAAAACAATGCCCCGGGCATGGTCGGAAACGATTCTTTTTTGGCGCTCCGATAGACTGTCCGGCAACGCTTCCATCAACGGCTCGAACAGGTCGGTTTCAAAGATACTTTTTTTGCCCTGTGCGATCATGCCGACTCTTTCAAGCCCCCACCCAACATCAACTCCTTTCTGCGCTAAAGGTGTCAGAGAACCGTCTTTAGCGCAAAAATATTCCACAAAAACCAGGGTGGCTACTTCCAGCCCGTCTATATAAACCTCGTTCGCCGCACCGCAAGGCCCCTCGTCGCCCACGGGCCCCCAGACGTTATCCTTCTTTGGATTTTTTTTGATTTGCTTCTCTGGTAAAAACTTCAGCCACGTTTGGTATGATTCTTCATCAAAAGGAATTTTCTCGTCCCCCTCAAAAACCGTGGCCGTTATCCTATCAACAGAAATTTTTAAAACTTTCGTGAGAAATTCAAAAGTCCATTCTATTGTTTCTTTCTTGAAATAATCACCAAAAGAAAAATGCCCCAGCATCTCAAGAAACGTCAGGTGGCTGACGTCGCCCACATTATCAATATCGGAAGTCCTGAAACATTTTTGGCAAGAAGCGACTCTTGGGCCATAGGGTGATTCTTTGCCCAAAAAATACTCCTTAAACTGCTGCATGCCGGCCGTCGTCAACAGCACGGAAGAGTCAGCCGGTAAAAGAGAAGATGAGGGCACTATTTTATGCCCTTTTTTCTCAAAAAACTTCAAAAACTCCTGCCGTAATTTCTTAGAGTCCATTTAGCGAGATTTTAATTTATGAAAATCGAAGCTGGAAAAGAGAACGAAGTTCTCTTTAACTCCAATTATTATTATAGAGAATTAAAGGTTTTTGAGCAACTCTTAAGCACATCTACTTGACACCACTTTTCAAATTGCTACAATTAGATCAGAAATATAGCGAAGAATTAAAATTCTTCTTTATACTTTTTCACTCCATTCAAAATTATGCCAGAAGAAAATCTCAAACAATTTAAAGATGAAATCTGTCGCCATTTTGATGTTGTGTCGGAAAGAGTGGAAAATAAAATTGGGGTTGTCTCTGAACAAGTTGCCGCAAATACTGAAACATTAGAAACAATCAAGCTTGATATTGAACTTATTAAAAACGACCTCAAACAGAAAGTTTCCCGCGAAGAATTCGTCATCCTTGAAAAAAGAATCAGCTTGCTCGAAGCAAAACGAAGATAATTTTCTGTTTAGTCCACAAACTTGAATTAGCGGGATCATTTCCCGCTAATTTATTTTAAGCAAAAAGGCCAAGGGTGCTCCCATGAGCCATTGGTATTCCTTAAGAAAGAGGATAATGGCTGACTGAGAGCGCCTCTGACCTTATTTCCCTTTCAGAAACTGCTAATTTTAGTAATCTCTGAAAGGGAGAGGAAGATAGAAGTGTTTGAGTTCTACCTCCCCCTTTATTTTCTCTGTTTGACCAAATCGCTTTCGCTATTTTTGGTCAAAGGCGGGTGGCTAATATGTTAGCGTCAGGTTTTAGGCCTGAGTGCGTGCGTTAATTTTCCCGTAGAGCCGCGCGCAAGCTCTTGATGATGCGATTCCGTGATGCTATTTTTTGCTTCGCCATTTCAAGAAAAAGCTCTGCGTTTTCGCGAGAAAGCTTCTCGCCTTCGAGCATAAGCTTTAGATGTTCAACCTCCAAGTCAAACATCTCGTTTCTCTCAGTCGAATTCCTTAGCTCTTCTAAAGACCACTCTAAATCGAAATCCCAATACCATGGATTTAACTCTAGAGTATGGACATGCTTGGCACCACAATTTGAGCAATGAGCCCATTTTTGTGACGCCACACAATCATCCTCTACGGCCTTTGTTAAGCAGAAAGGGCATTTCTCGACAGAAACTACCTCAACGCAATCGAGATCGTACTGTATCTTTGACCCATCATAAATCCTCATTTTTCTCCTCTGCCACCCGCCAAGGCAACAGAGCGCCACTATTTTCACAGCAGCGAGGTGGCCTCTTTTGACATAAGTCTGAAAGGCCACTTCGCCGCCGTGAAAAATATTACAAAGAACTCTTTTAATCTCTTAAGTCCGCAATACTTATTACGAACTTGAGAGATTGGAGAATTTACTGAAGGGATAGTGAGATTCCTTTAGAAAATTCTCCTTACTCTTCGGCCTACTTAGATGCTTCTTTGTAGGCCACTGCGTCTTCCCTCTTTAGGAAGACGATGCCGTTAACGACGTAATACGCCATCTTGGCACCTCCTTTTTTTATTTTCTAAACAAACAAACGACTTCTCTAAGAGAGAGTCGCCTGTAGAATTATGGTAAGAAAGACTGCCTAAGCTCACTCTCTCTTTATGTTTCTATTATAGCACGCCTTGCAAAATCTGTCAAGCCCCTGTCGTGGTTCAATACCTTGTAACCACCTTATTGTACAATTATGGATATGGCCTATTCTCAAAACCCCAACCTGCCTCGGGT
>Ga0155657_115_pt1 | contig 52092 bp, 49 predicted proteins | sample RifCSPlowO2_01_FD_107314 | JGI IMG/M metagenome (GOLD analysis project Ga0155657, IMG submission 107314) | Candidatus Nealsonbacteria bacterium RIFCSPLOWO2_01_FULL_43_32
TCCAGCGCAGCTTCTCTTCTTTGGTAGATTTTGGCATAGTTTTCATATGCCCCCAGATTACCTAGAAAAGTGCAATATGTCTGTATACATTACCACACGCGCTTGACAGGTTCAATATTTAGGAGTATAATAGGGATATAATAATTTTGTTCTTTTTAACGAAAATACTTACTAAAAAAGTAGTCGTAGCCAAAAGATACTGATGTTATCGGTATTTTCTGGCTATGACTGCTTCGTTGGCAGGATTGGCCCTATAACCTCGGGAAGAGGTAAAAATTCGGCGAACAGCCGAAAGAGGAGTGGAAAAATGAAGTACGGTGAACTGAATCTAGGACAGGTGGAGGCGGTGGTCAATAAGCTTGGCGGCATGGAAGGCGTGAGAATGTTTTTGGCGGGTGAATTGGTAGTTAAGGAAGCGGAACGGAAGTTTTCCACCTGGAAAACCGTCAAACTCGGGACCGGACTCAAGTCCGCCGACGATTTCCGCCGCACCCTTAACGCTGGCGGAATCAAAATCAGCGATTGGGCCAACGATATTCTCGGGAAACCTGCTTTTTCGGTGGCTGCCGAGGCAACAGAAGTTGACCTAATTAAGGTCACGGTTGCCGAACTCGGTTTCAAGAAGGGTGCCCGGCGCGACCAGATCTACGAACGCGCCAAAGAGCTTGGACTTCAACTTTGTCCGCCAGAAGTCGGCCCGCAGTTGCGTCTGCAGTACCAGGACCAGCCGAATAACGAGTGGATTCTCGTCGGAATGGAACCGATTGCCGGTTCCGGTGGCAACCTGCGCGTGTTCTCTGTGGAGCGCGATGGCTCGGAGCTGTGGCTCAGCGGCGATTGGGGCTATCCCGACGGTGTCTGGGGTCCTGACGATCGTTTGGCCTTCGTCTTCCCCCGCAAGTAAAAAAGCCCTTGGACCCTTGGATCCCTGGCTCCCGTTTGGGAACTTGGTCCCTTGGCCCTTGGACGGTAAAGCCCTCTCTCGTTTCGTAATACGAGAGAGGGCCTTTTATTTCAACAGGGATGATTTATAATTAGAATTGGATAATAGGCGAATCTGTCCGCGGTTACGGCTTCGGGCGGCCGAATTCCGGAATTATCGCAATGCAGAATCTTGGCGGCTACGGCTTCCAAGAGCGTCATTGATAATTTCCAAAAATAAAGATACTTGGTATAAGGCGTTAGGGTATTTTAGATACCGCATAAGATGCAGCCCCGAGAGTATTCAGGGGGCAGTGGCTTAGAAGACGCTTTATACATTACCGATTCCGATGGCAACCTGAACGTGTTCTCTGTGAAGCGCGATGACTCGGAGCTGTGGCTCAACAGCAATTGGAGCAATCCCGACAATGTCTGGAATCCTGACAATCATTTGGCCTTCGTCTTCCCCCGCAACTCTCTTTATTTTTTTACCCGTCCAATTAGAGACGGGTTTATTTGAGAACCTTAATCCACCCCCCAAGCATTTTGCCGATTTCATTTAATTTTTCAGATATTAAAATATATTTTTTATTGTCCAATGATTTTATCTCCCAAGCTATTTGCAGAAAGAATTTTAACAAATCTAATTTTACGGAAGCATTCTTAAGAGAAATAAGTTTTTCTAATTTGTCTGAATAGCTCGCTTTTATTATTAGTTCAATTGTTTCCAGAAACAAAGAATCAATTTTTGTTCCGATGGTGTAGCGGGAATCTTTTTGGAAATTAGGCAAGAATTCATGCCACAATTTGTAAGCCCGAACTAGTTTTTGGATTAAGCTTAATCCAAAGGGGCTGGGGGGGGGTATTACCGGTAAAATTATTATTATGAAAATTCAATTGGCTCATAATTTCGAAGATATTGTCAGTTTGGATAATTTACTTGAGGCCTGGCCGGAATTTTTAAAGGGAAAAAGAGAGAAAAAAGACGTTCAGGAATTTTCTTTTCGCTTAATGGACAATGTCATATCTCTCCATTATGATTTAGTTTATCATATCTATAAACATGACGGCTATCAAGCGTTTAGCATTCAGGACCCAAAACCCAGGAACATTCATAAAGCGAGCGTGCGGGATAGATTGCTTCATCGCGCCATTTACCGCAGACTTTACCCGTTTTTTGACAAGACATTTATCGCCGATTCTTTTTCCTGCCGCATCGGCAGGGGCACTCACAAGGCACTGGATAGATTTCGTTTGGTTGCTTTTAGGGCTAGTGAGAATAATACCAGAACCTGCTGGATATTGAAATGCGACGTTAAAAAATTCTTTGCCAGCATTGACCATGGCATTTTAATAAGCATCCTGCAAAAATATATACCCGATAAGGATATTTTATGGCTTTTGGGAACGGTAATAAGCAGTTTTCCCGGCCTTGGCCAGAAAACAGGACTGCCGCTCGGCAATTTAACTTCGCAGCTTTTCGCGAATATCTATATGAATGAATTCGATCAGTTCGTGAAGCACAGACTGAAAGCAAAATATTACATTAGATATGCCGACGATTTTGTTTTACTCTCGGAGAGCAGGGCTTGGCTAGGGGCGCAGATCCCAGCCATTGATAATTTTTTACAAAGAGAGCTGAAGCTTACTCTGCATCCCCAAAAAATTTCCATCAAAACGCTTGCTTCCGGGGTTGATTTCCTCGGCTGGGTGCATTTCTCCGATTATAGGGTATTAAGAACCAGTACAAAGAAAAGAATGCTTAGAAGAATCCGAAGACGCTCGTCCCTGTCAACAGCTAATTCTTATTTGGGGCTTTTACGGCACGGCAGTACCTATAAATTACGGGAAGAAGTTTTAAAACAGCATTTGTCGAATTAGATAAAAGTCGGCTTGGAAAAGCCGATTTTTTATGTTAAGATGAAAAAGTCAAACTTTATTTATGAACTCTTATAATCCTCAGGAAATAGAGCGAAAATGGCGGAAGATTTGGGAGGAAAATAAAACCTTCCAGGTTGATTTAAAACATGCCAAAAATCCCTATTACAACCTGATGATGTTCCCTTATCCTTCGGCCGAAGGCCTGCACGTGGGAAATGTTTACGCCTTTACGGGTTCGGATATCTACGGCCGTTTCAGAAGAATGCAGGGGAACGATGTTTTTGAGCCGATGGGCTTTGACGCTTTCGGCATCCATTCGGAAAATTTTGCCATTAAAAAAGGCATTCATCCCAAAATTTTAATTAAAAAAAATACTGATAATTTTCGCGAACAGCTGAAAAACCTGGGTTGTCTTTTTGATTGGGAGCATGAAGTGGATACTACCCGGCCCGAATATTATAAATGGACCCAGTGGTTGTTCTTACAGCTCTATAAGGCTGGTTTGGCTTACCGGAAAAAAGCGCCGGTTGATTGGTGCCCTTCTTGTAAAACTGTTTTAGCTGATGAACAAGTTATTTCTGGTCAATGCGAAAGATGCGATTCTGAAGTTATCCAGAAAGAAACCGAGCAGTGGTTTTTTAAAATTACCGAATACGCCGAAAAATTGCTGAAAAATCTAAATACGATTGATTGGTCGGAAAGAACAAAAATTACGCAGAAAAATTGGATAGGCCGAAGCGAAGGAGTAAATTTAAAAGAAAAGGTGAAAGGTTTAAATATTGAATTTGAGGTTTTTGACACTGTTCCCCAAACTTTCCTTGCTCAGACTTTTACCGTTATTGCTCCAGAACATCCATTAGTTAAGGAGCTGGTAAAAAATACAAAATATGAAAAACCAGTGATGGAATTTATTGAAAAAATCAAGAGAAAAAGAATAGAGGCACCGAACGAAATAGAAAAAGATATTGAAGGGATTTTCATAGGCAGATATATTGATAACCCCTTTGGGACGGGCGATTTACCCATTTGGCTTGCTTCTTATGTAATTGCCGGATATGGAACAGGGATTGTCAACTGTAGCGCCCACGACGAACGCGACTTCGCTTTCGCTAAAAAATACAATATTCCTTTAAAATTGGCGATGTTACCTTCCGATAAAGAATTATCCGAAAAAGTGAAGAATTTCGAAACCTGTTATCATCATGCTCCCGAGGGAATTATTCAAGAACCAATAGAAATGAGGGGTATGACTTGGGAAAAGGCGAGAGGGCCTATTATTGAACATATTGAGAAAAAAGGTTTTGGTAAAAGAGGAGTCAATTATCACCTGCGCGATTGGCTTATTTCCAGGCAGAGATATTGGGGTCCGCCAATCCCGATTATTTATTGCGCAAAGTGTGGCGTTGTCCCCGTGCCGGAAAAAGACTTGCCGGTATTATTGCCCGACGTTGAAAATTTCAAGCCCAAAGACACGGGAGAGTCTCCTCTGGCTTTGGTCTCGAGTTTTGTCAAAACAAAATGCCCACAATGCGGAGGGCCTGCCCGGAGAGAAACGGACGTCTCTGATACTTTCTTAGATTCTTCATGGTATTTTTTCCGTTACCCTTCGTCTGATTTTAAAAATAAACCATTTGACGAAAATATTACAAAAGAATGGCTGCCCGTTGACATGTATATTGGCGGTCAAGAACATGCTGTATTGCATTTGCTTTATACCAGATTTATCACGATGGCCTTAAAAGATTCTGGTTTTATTGATTTTGAAGAGCCATTTAAGAAATTCCGAGCTCACGGTCTTTTGACTAAGGGCGGAGCCAAGATGTCCAAATCCAAAGGCAACGTGGTCAACCCGGACGATTACTTTAAAAGATTCGGGGCAGACACCTTGAGAATGTATTTAATGTTTATCGGTCCCTTTGAGGCGGGCGGGGATTGGCAGGATAGAGGAATTATTGGGATTTCGAGATTTTTAGAGAAAGTTTGGGCGCTCCAAAGAAAACCAAAAACAGAAATTGAAACCCCAAAAATAGAAAATTTATTACATAAAACAATTAAAAAAGTTGACCAAGATTTGGAGAATCTTCAATACAATACCGCCATTTCCGCTTTGATGATTTTAGTCAATGCCTTAGCAGAAATCCCGCAATTGTCAGTAAAAACCTACAAAACGCTTTTATTGCTATTGGCCCCCTTTGCGCCCCATATTGCAGAGGAGCTTTGGCGCTACTTAGAACCTGGTTCTAAACAGTCTATTCATGATCAAAAATGGCCAGAATACGACTCCGAATTGATCAAAGAAGACACGATTACCTTGATTGTGCAGGTTAACGGCAAGGTCAGGGATACTTTAGAAGTTAAAGCCGGCATTTCCGAGAGCGAGGCCAAAGAATTGACATTAAGCCAAAAAAAGGTTAAAAACTATATATTGAACAAAGAGATAAAAAAGATAATTTTCATTAGGAACAAACTTATAAATATAGTCGTATAAATTTTGAATTTTGAGATTTGAGCTTTGAATTTTTATTATGTGCGGCATTGTCGGCTATATTGCCAGAAAACAAAATCCCAATTCTCTTAAACTGGGCATTGAGGCCTTGAAAAGGCTGGAATACCGCGGATACGACTCCGCCGGTTTTGCTTTTTGGGACGAAAGCAAAAAAGATATTTTCTGCCAGAAAGCGGTGGGCCGCATTGCGGCCCTGGAGGAAAAAGCCAACGGTGCGGTTAACGCCGCAGCATTGGCGGCCAACCCCTTGATTTTACATACCAGATGGGCCACCCATGGCGGGGTGACCGAATCCAACGCCCATCCTCATTTTGATTGCCAAAACAATATTTATTTGGTTCATAACGGTATCGTTGAAAACTACAAAGAATTAAAGGAAATGCTTCAAAAGGAAGGCCATCAGCTTCATTCTGAAACCGATACCGAGGTTATTGCTCACCTGGTGGAAAAGTTTTTTCAGGGAAATCTGGAAGAAGCGGTGAGAAAAGCCCTGCCTCTTGTCAAGGGCAGTTACGGGATTGCGGTCATTGCTAAAAAAGATCCGAATAAGCTGGTGGCCGCCCGGCTTTCCAGTCCCTTGCTGCTCGGTTTGGGAGAGAACGAATATTTTATCGCCTCTGACCCGTCAGCCATTATCGCCCATACCAACAAAGTCATCTATCTTGATGACGGCGAGATTGTGACCATCACCCCGGATAATTTTTCCATTCTTAAAGAAAAAAAGCCCGAGGAAATCGAGTGGAAGCTGGAAGACGCGCAAAAAGGCGGCTATCCTCACTTTATGCTGAAAGAAATCATGGAAGAACCCGAAGCCATTGAGAATTCCATTAAGGGCAGACTATTGGTTGAAGAGGGTATGGCTAAATTGGGCGGTCTTCAGGAGGTCATGACTCGGTTAAGAAATACCAAAAGAATGCTTTTTACCGCCTGCGGCACGGCTTTTTACGCCTCCTTGGTCGGCCGATATATGCTTGAAGAGTACGCGGGGATTCCGGTGGAGGCGGATATTGCTTCAGAATTTCGCTATCGCAAACCGATTATTGACGAAAATACGGTTTTACTTTGCGTTTCGCAGTCCGGAGAAACAGCCGATACTTTAGCCGCTTTGAAAGAAATGAAAATGAAAGGCGTTTTGACCATGAGCGTGGTTAATGTGGTGGGCAGTACGATTGCCCGGGAAACCGACGCGGGAGTTTATAATCACATTGGTCCGGAAATCGGCGTGGCTTCCACTAAGGCCTTTATTTCTCAATTGACCATTATGGCCCTTTTAACGCTGTTATTGGGCCGTCAGCGGAACTTAAGTTTGATTAAGGGTCAAAGAATTGCTCAAGACATTATGGCTCTGCCTGAAAAAGCCCGGATTATTTTGGCTCAAGAAGCCCCAAAAATAAAAGCCATCGCGGAAAAATATTACAAGCATAATAACTTTATTTTTTTGGGCAGAAAGTACAATTATCCTATCGCTTTGGAAGGAGCTTTGAAATTAAAAGAAATAGCCTACATTCATGCCGAGGGCTATGCTTCCGGTGAAATGAAGCACGGCCCGATTGCTCTGGCCGACGAAAACCTTCCTTTTGTTTTTATCGTCCCGCAAGACAGCGTTTATGAAAAAGTTATTTCCAATCTTCAAGAGGTAAAAGCCAGAAAAGCTCCTGTCATAGCCATTGCCACAGAGGGAGATGAAAAGATAAAAGAATTGGTTGATGATGTTATTTATATTCCCAAAACCTCGGAAATGCTGACGCCTATTTTAGCCGCCATCCCGCTTCATCTTTTTGCTTATCATATGGGAGTTTTGCGGGGTTGCGACGTCGACAAGCCCAGGAACTTGGCAAAATCTGTAACAGTGGAGTGATATCATGCAAAAAACAATTTTAATCGGCGGGGCGGCCGGGCTGGGGTCAGCGGTCACCTCACATTTCATCGGCAAGGTCTTTTGTAGCTTGGGTTACCATGTTTTCAATTACAGGGATTACCCCTCCTTAATCAGGGGAGGGCATAATTTTAATGTGCTCAAGATTTCTGATAAGCCGGTTTATTCCCACGAACACCATTACGATTTTATTCTGGCTTTAGACCAAAAAACCATTGCTCTTCATAAAAAAGATTTAAAAAAAGGAGGCCTCATTTTGAAAGCCAAAGAAATGGAGCCGAAAATTTTAGCCAACAATGTTTTAATCGGCATATTTTTTAAACATTTTGGCATAGACCGGGAGATTGTTTTAAAAGCGGCGGAAAAACTATTCGGCCAGAACGATTCCATCAAGAAAGCCATTGAAGAAGGTTACGGCTCAACCCAAACAAAAGAAAAATTGAAAGTGGCCGGCCAAGGAAAATATTTTATTTCCGGCAACGAGGGAGTGGCTATTGGGTCAATAGCCGCCGGCATGGATTTACACTTAGCTTATCCTATGACGCCAGCCAGCCCTGTTTTGCATTTTTTAGCCAAAAGGCAACTGGAAAACAATATCTTGGTTTTTCAGCCGGAAAACGAAATTGCGGTAGCTAATATGGCCCTGGGAGCTTCATTCAGAGGCGCCAAAGTAATGGTGGGGACTTCCGGGGGCGGCTTTGCTTTGATGACAGAAGCCCTAAGTTTGGCCGGCATGGCGGAATTGCCCCTGGTAATTTATCTGGCCCAAAGAACTGCTCCTTCCACTGGCGTTCCCACCCATACCGCTCAGAGCGATTTAAAGTTTGCGCTCAACGCCGGTCATGGCGAGTTTGCCAAAATCGTCGTAGCTCCCGGCGACGCCCAAGAAGCCATCACTAGGACGGAGGAAGCTTTTTACTTGGCCTGTAAATACAGGATTCCTGCCATTGTTCTGGGAGATAAGCATTTGGGAGAGAGCGATTACGCTTTTGACCAGCTGAAAAAATTTCAATTCAGCGGTGTTTCGTATCCCGTAGATAGAGCAAATAGTTATGAGCACAATGAGTTGGGTTTTACCGTAGAAGATGCGCCGAGCGTAGCCTGGGGGCACGAAAAAAGATTAAAGAAAATATCGCTGCTGGAAAAAGCGATTTTAAAACTTAACCCCATTTCTCTTTACGGTCAAGGTAAAAATTTAATCGTCAGCCACGGTTCCACCAAAGGGGCAATCTTAGATGCTCTGCCCCAACTCCCCGGCTTTAAGTTTTTACAGGTTTCTTATTTAAAGCCGTTTCCCGCAGCATTGGTTGCCCGAGGAATTAAAAAAGCCAGCAAAGTGATTTTGGTGGAGAATTCAGCCACCGGTGCCCTGGCCGATGTGGTCGCCGAGCAAACAGGCTTGATGATAAAAAATAAAATTTTAAAATATGACGGCAGGCCTTTTGTGCCCGCAGACATAATTAAAAGAGTAAAACAGAAATAAATGAAGCCAGAAGATTTATCAACCAAAGAAATAAATACCTGGTGTCCCGGCTGTCCCAATTTCGGCATTTTGCAGGCCGTCAAAGAGGCTGTTGCCGAGCTGGCTATAGCCAGTAATACGGCCATCGTGACCGGCATCGGCTGCCATGCCAAAATTTACGATTATCTGAATTTAAAAGCTTTTTACGGAATCCACGGCCGAGTTTTACCGATAGCTTTCGGAACTAAATTGGGTGATCCCCAAATGACGGTGATTGGTTTTGGCGGAGACGGCGATACTTATGCTGAGGGCATGGAGCATTTTATCCATCACTGCAGGTACAATGCCGATTTAACAATGCTGGTCCACAACAACCAGGTTTTTTCTTTGACCACCGGCCAATTTACCCCCACCACGGAAAAAGGATTTAAAGACGGCTCCAGCCCCCTGGGCTTAGGAGAAAAACCGTTCAATCCCCTTGTTTTGGCTTTGGCAGCGGGCGCCACTTTTGTAGCCAGAGGCTACGCCTTAAACGTTCCGCACCTGAAGGAATTAATTAAAAAAGCCATTTTACATAAAGGTTTTTCTTTTATTGATATTCTTCAGCCCTGCATTGTCTATCATAAACATTCACTGCCTTATCTCAATAAGAATGTTTACCAAATTGAAAAAACGCACGATCTTGGAAATTTAAACCAGGCGCTGGCCAAAGCCCGAGAGTGGGATTATTCTTACGAAAAAGATAGCAAGGTGCCCATCGGCGTTTTTTACCAAAAACAGCGCCCGACTTTTGAATCCCAATGGCCGCAGTTGAAAAAACCCTGGCATATCGTTGGGAGAAAGCCGGATTGGGCCAAAATAATCAAAGAATTTAAATAAATGCCCAAAATAAAATATTATAAAATTGCGTGTCTGGGCGGAGGCAATGCCATGCCTCAAGCGGTTTTATCGGGCCTGAAGAAGTATCCCGTAAAATTATCAGCCATTTCTTCTATGCTGGATTCGGGGGGTTCGGCTGGTAAATTAAGAAAAAGTTTCCAAACTGGCGTTTCTTTCGGAGATATCAGAAGAGCCATCCTGGCCCTGTCTGAAGCGCCTCAGGCAGTTAAAGCAAGTTTTTCCCAGCGCGATTCAATGGGCCACGTGCTCGCTAATGTTTTTTGTACAGCTGTGACTGTGGCCACGGGCAGCCCCGAAACCGCCATCGCTAAACTTAAAGCTCGCTTGGCTTTTCCTGCCCGCCATCAGGCTCTGCCCGCTACTTTGAGCGACGTCGAGCTCTGCGCCGAATTGAAGAGCGGAGAGGTCATCAATACCGAAACCAAAATAGACGTTCCCGAAGCGAGAAAAAGGCCACCCATCAAACGAGTCTATCTGTCCGCTCAAGCTACGGCTTATCCTCCGGCCCTGTCAGCCATTAAAAATACGGATTTAATCGTTATCGGTCCCGGTGATTTATATTCTTCGTTAGCCCAAATTTTATTAGTCCAGGGCATGGCTCAAGCCATCAGAGCAAGCAGAGCCAAGAAAGTTTATGTCGCCAATGCCATGACCAAGCACGGCGAAACGAATGGCTTCTCGGTGCTGGATTTGGCCAATGAAATAGAAAAATATTTAGGGCAAAAACTGGACTATGTTGTTTATAATAAGGTTTTGGCCGCTCAAGATAGGATTGAGGCGACCAAAAAAGGAAATCCTAACCTGGTCGCTGCGGTCAGGGTTGACGAAAACTTGCCGAGCGAGAAATTTATCGGCGAGAATCTTTTGCCTGACTCCGGGTTGGTGATATACGACCCGCAAAAATTAGCCCAAATTTTATTAAACCTATGCAAGCGATAATTTTAGCGGCCGGGGAGTCGTCTCGTTTCTGGCCGCTTAACCACGGGCATAAATCCCAGATTAAATTATTGGGCAGGCCTTTGATTTTTTGGACGATCAAAGCGCTGGCCGAAAACGGCGTTAAAGATATCGCCCTCATCATCAGCCCCTCCAACACCACCTTAAAAGAAGATTTAAAAACTGTGGCCGGCGATTTAAACGTTAAGCTTTCTTATTTTGTCCAAGAAAAGCCCTTGGGAACGGGAAACGCCATATCTCTCGCCAAAAATTTTATCAAAGAGCCGTTTTTTGTTCTTTGGGGGGCAGAGGTTTCAGCCAAAGAAACCATCGCTGAAATTCTTGAAAAATATCGTTCAGAAAAACCCGCCACTGTCTTAGTTGGCGCTCAAACAAACACTCCCTGGGATTATGGTATTCTCAAACTAGAAGGGGAGAGGATTATAGAGATAGTAGAAAATCCCAAATCAGGGCAAGAGCCTTCAAACATTAAAGTGGTTGGGACTTATTTTTTATCTCCTGATTTTTTTGATGCTTATCAAAAACTGTCCAAACATCACGAAGCCGATTTTGTTGACGCCCTGAACCTTTATTTAAAAGATAAGCCGTCAGAGCTTGTGCTTTTACCAAAAGACACGCCTTCTTTAAAATATCCCTGGAATCTTTTAGAAATTTCTAAAATCATGCTGGAATCGGAAGATTTTAAAAATTATATTTCGCCCTCCGCTACTATCGGTGCCAACATGGTCATTAAGGGCAAGGTTTACATCGGCCCTCACTGTCAGATCGGCGACCATAATGTTTTACGGGGGCCTTTAAACCTGGAGAGCGGCGTTAGAACCGGCGCCTTTTTTGAAATTAAAAATTCGGTGGTCCAGGAGGGCACTCATTTCCACTCCGGCTATGTGGGCGATTCGGTCATCGGCCGAAACTGCCGCTTTGGCGCCGGATTCATTACGGCTAATCGTCGGCTGGACAGAGGCAGCATTAAATCAGTCGTGAAAGGGAAAAAGACAGATACGGGCTTAACTTATTTTGGTACGGTGGTGGGAGATAATACTAGCTTTGGGATTCAGGCCAGCACCATGCCCGGCGTTTTAATCGGTTTTGATGTGAATGTTTGGCCGGGCCTGGTAGTCTTTAAAAACATCAAAGATAGTGAAAATTTTAAAAATTAAAAAATCTTTAAACGAAGCGATTATCTCAATTAAAAACGGTCAGGTTTTAATCTGTCCGACCGATACGGTTTATGGGTTGATTTGCGATGCCGGCAACAAAAAAGCGGTTGAGAAAATATATCAAATCAAGCAAAGGCCCAAAAATAAACTGATGCCTATTTTCGTTAGCGACATTAAAATGGCAAAAAAACTTGCAGAAATAAATAAAAAACAAGAAGGCTTCTTAAAAAAAGTTTGGCCTGGTACAGTTACCGCCATATTAAAATCAAAAAATGTGAAGGGGACAATTGGCGTTAGAATCCCAAATTATAAATGGTTGCTCGGCTTAGCCGAGCAACTAAATCAGCCGTTGGCGGAAACTTCAGCCAATATTTCGGGCGAACCAGCTACGACAAAAATCAAAGAAGTTTTAAAATATTTTAAAGGGAGAGAATATCACCCGGATTTGGCGATTGATGCCGGTAATTTAAAAAAATCCAGGCCGTCCAAAGTCATTGATTTAACCGTATGGCCGCCAAAAATATTAAGGGAATAAAAATTCTTGGGATAGACACTTCATGCGACGACACAGCCATCAGCGTGATGGAAATTCGAAATTCGAAATTCGAAATTCGAAGCAATGTAGTGTCGTCGCAGGTGAAATTACATCAAAAATATGGAGGAGTTTATCCTTCTTTGGCCAAGAGAGAGCACCAGAAAAATTTGCCTGTAGTTTTCAGGAAAGCCCTTCGACAAGCTCAGGGTAAACCTAATGATATTGATTTCATTGGCGTCACCAACGGGCCGGGCTTGGAGCCATGTTTGTGGCAGGGGATAAATTTTGCCAAAGACTTAGCCGAAAGATTAAAAAAACCAATAGTGCCGGTCAACCATATCGAGGCTCATATTCTTGCCAATCTTATTAATCGACGTCCGCCGTCGATTATGTTTCCGGTAGTGGCTTTGGTGGTATCGGGCGGGCACACGCAGCTGATTTTGATGAGGGGCATTGGGAAATATAAATTAATCGGCGAGACGAGAGACGATGCGGCGGGCGAATGTTTTGATAAAACGGCGCGCATTTTGGGTCTTAGCTATCCCGGCGGCCCGGCTATCGCCAAAATCGCTTCACTTGGAAACTTAGTTTCCAAGAAAGAAACTAAGTTTCCAGTGAGCTTGCCCAGGCCGATGATGCATCAGAAAAACTATGATTTCAGTTTTTCTGGATTAAAAACCGCGGTATTATATAAGGCGAGAGAACTAAAAACTATAAACTATAAGCTAAAAACTGAATTATGCGCTGAAATTCAGCAGGCGATTATCGATGTTCTGCTCTACAAAACAATCAAAGCGGCAAAAAACTATAAAGCAAGGTCAATTATACTTGGGGGAGGCGTAGCTGCAAATGATGAGTTAAGAAAGCAGTTTAAATTGAAAATTAAAAATTTAAAATTTAAAATTAATTTTTTCGTACCAGGAAGAATTTATTGCACCGATAATGCCGCTATGGTAGCCATAACAGCTTTTTATCATCGGACACAAAAAGTTAAAAATATCAAGGCCCAAGCCGACCTGCAAATTTAATGGATTACTTTATTTTTCAACAAATTAATAATCTGGCCGGTCAATGGGCATCTTTAGACGCCCTGGGAATTTTTTTTGCTCAATATCTTGCATATTTATTAGTTGGTTTAGCTATTTTAATTTTTTGGGGCAAGCGGAGAACAATACTGCAAGCATTTATGGCAGTAGTTTTGGCTCGTTTTGGCATAGTTGAGCTCATCAGGCTTTTTTGGTTAAGACCGCGGCCGTTTGTTGAAAATAATGTTAGTTTGCTTTTAGAGCATAACGGAGCGTCTTTTCCGTCCGGACACGCCGCTTTCTTTTTTGCTCTGTCATTTATTGTCTATCAATATAATAAAAAAGCCGGCATTGGTTTTTTCGTGGCCAGTTTTTTTATTTCAATCGCTAGGGTCTTTGTCGGCATCCATTGGCCCTCGGATATTTTAGCCGGAGCCTTAGTCGGTATCTTTTCCGGTTGGTTAGCTATGAGAATTTGGTGGGCGAAGAGATAAATCTCTTCTTTACAACTTCACAAATTAGCCGTAATTTGTTCGTTGTGGGCGAGGTGGGAGTCGAACCCACATGAGCTTGCGCTCATAAGTTTTTGAAACTTACGTGTAAACCATTCCACCACTCGCCCAACCTTAAAACTACCTAAAAATCTATCATTTTTTTCTTCATTTGTCAATTTAAAAATTTCATGATAAAATAATTTAATGGCGCGGATTATCTGTGTAATAAATAATAAGGGCGGAACCGGTAAAACAACAACGGCTGTTAATCTTCCTGTTTTTTTGGCTGCTATGGGTAAAAAAGTTTTGCTGGTAGACCTTGACCACCAGGCCAATGCTACCTATTCCTTGGGTATCAGCCCCCGCAATCTGCCGCTTTCTGTTTATCACGCTTTAGCAGGCCAGGTCAGCCCGTCAGCCATTATCCGTAAAAGTTCTTTTTTTAACTATGAGATTATGCCGGCTTCGCCGGATTTGGCCGGCTCTACCGTGGAGCTGGTCAGCGCTGACAACCGGGAATTTAAACTGCGTCAGCTCTTGGAAAAAATTCAGGAGCCCTATGATTTCATTATCATTGACTCGCCGCCCAGCCTGGGACTTTTGACCATTAACGCTCTCTGCGCTTCAAATGAAGTTTTAATCCCGGTTCAGTGCGAGTACTTGGCCCTGGAGGGACTGGGGCAATTACTGGATACGATTAATTTGGTGAAAGAAAATCTGGGAAGAGAATTAAAAATTACCGGCGCTCTTTTAACCATGTATAACAGAAATAACAAGCTGTCTCGCGAAGTGGCCAAGGAAGTCAGGAGGAATTTCCCCGGCTATGTTTTTGATACGGTTATTCCAAGACAAGTATCTTTGGCCGAAGCGCCCAAATTCGGTAAAACTATTTTGCAGTATGCCCCCACTTCCTTAGCCGCCCAGGCCTACCGGGAGCTGGCTCAAGAAATAATAAATAGAAATCCGAATGATACGAATATATATCCGAATGCTCCGAATAATTCGCAGAATTCGGATAGCCATTCGTAGAATTCGCATTATATATTTTTATGAAACAAACTTTTGGCAAAGGATTGGAATCTCTTATCCCTAAGAAAACCGATAAAACTCCCAAAACTTTTGAAGTTAAGCAGGAGCCGATTTTTTATATTGAAATTGAAAGAATCAAATCCAATCCCTATCAGCCCAGAAAAAACTTTGACCATGAGGGCTTGCAGTCTCTGGCCGATTCTATCAAGGAACACGGCGTTTTGCAGCCCATTCTAGTGAGCAGGATTGAAAACGCCTCGGGCGCGGGCGTGGAGTATCAGTTGGTGGCCGGAGAAAGAAGGCTCTTGGCCTCAAAAATGGTGGGCTTAACCCAGATTCCGGTCATAATCAGGGAGCCGACCGAGAAAGAAAAACTGGCGGTTTCTCTGGTTGAAAACGTCCAAAGATTGAATTTAAATGCCCTGGAAAAAGCCGAGGCCTACCAGAGAATGCAGGCCGAGTTTAATTTTTTGCAAAAAGACATTGCCAAATTAGTGGGCGGCAGCCGGGAAGCAGTGGCTAATACTTTAAGACTGCTTGATTTGCCCGAAGAAATCAAAAGCGCCCTGCGGGACAGCCGCATCACCGAGGGCCATGCCCGGGCCATGCTGGCGGTCAGCGACGTGGCAAAACAAAAAGCCCTGCTGGCCCGCACCGTCAGAGACGGACTGAATGTCAGAGAGGTGGAGAACTGGGCTCAAAGATTAAGCGTTTGGCAGCCAATCAAAAAGCAGGTTTCAGCCGCTTCAGCAGAAGTCAAAGCGCTGGAAGAAAAAATCAGGCAGGCCCTGGGCCTCAAAAATCTTAAATTGAGAATTGAAGCCGGCCGGCCCAAGCTCACGGTTTTCTTTAACTCCAAGAAAGAAATAGAGGCTCTGTTCAAAAAGTTCAGTCTTTAGGTTTTTTGTCTTTGTACCCAGGTGGCTTCAATCACTCTTTGAGGCCATTTTTTTTCCGCTTCTTTGATATTTTTGCAACTTAGCTGATGAACGATGGCGCCCCGGCCTCGAGTAATAAAAGCCTTAAGCTTGTCGCCGGCTTTGGGCGAACAGCATTTGGCCAGGGAGATTTGCAGGCCCGTTTGGCCGGCCAAAGAAACCTTCATCTCAATTTCCGGGGCTTTAATGCGCTTTGGGCGGCGCAGCCTGGGCAAACGAATAATCATTCCCTTGAGGAATGTCTTCAGCTCCTGAACAGGCGAATCTTGCTTTAAAAAGCCCTTAATCCTGGAGCGGGCCAAATTAGTTTTGACAAATTTCAGCCAATCCCTGGAAGGTTTTTTATTCTTATCAGTAATAATCTCAACCACGTCGCCGTTTTTTAAAGGACGAGCCAGCTGCATCATCTTGCCGTTAACCTTGGCGCCGGTGCAGCGGTGGCCGATGTCGCTATGGACAGCGTAAGCAAAATCCACGGGCGTAGCATTTTCGGGCAGATCAATGACGTCTCCTTTAGGAGTAAAAACAAAGATTCTATTTTTTAAAAAATCAACTTTCAGACCCTCTAAAAATTCTTTGGATTCCAAAATTTTAGACTGCCAATCCTTTAGCTGTTGGACCCAGGCGAATCTTTTGGCTTGGGTTTTCAGATTAACTCTTTCTTTCATGGCCCAGTGAGCGGCAATCCCCCTCTCTGCTTCTTCGTGCATTTCTCTGGTTTTTACCTGAACTTCAATAATTTTACCTTCAGAGCAGAAAACAGTCGTGTGCAGAGCTTGATAGCCATTTGGTTTGGGCGAGGCGATGTAGTCTTTAATGCGGCCGGGCAGCGGCCGCCAGAATTCATGAATCGCGCCCAGGGCTTCATAGCAAGTTTTAATATCCTGGACAATGACTCTGATGGCGATGAGGTCGTAGATGCTTTCAAAGTTCATATCATTTCTTAGCAGTTTTTGGTAAAGACTCCAATAGTGCTTGGGCCGGGAGTGGATATCGATGGGTTTAATGCCTGCTTGGGCCAGGATGGCCACCAAAAGCGGTTTAATTTTTGTCAGCTCTTTCTGCCTGACCTCGTATCTTTCTTTAATGTTATTTTTCAGCCATTCGTATTCTTTGGGATAAAGATAAGGGAAAGCCAGGTCTTCCAACTTACCCTTCATCTCTCCCATACCTAACCTGTTAGCCAGAGGAGCGAAAACCTCCAAAGTTTCCAGAGCGATTCTCTGACGTTTTTCCGGCGGCAGCGCACCCAAGGTTTTCATATTATCCAGCCGGTCGGCTAATTTGATTAAAATAACTCTTAAATCTTCGCTCATGGCAAAGAACATCTTCCTTAAATTTTCCGCCCTCAAATCCAAATCCACGGGCTTTTTTATTCTGGCTCTGGGCTCCTTAACATCCAAGCCTGTTTTGGGGTAACGGAGTTTGCCCAGCTTGCTGACGCCGCCCACCAAAAAAGCGACTTCTTTGCCAAATTCTTTTTCAATATCCTGGAGCGTTTTTTTCGTATCGTCCGGCACATCATGCAACAGGCCGGCGGCCACTGTTTTTTGGTCTAGCCGCATGGCGCTTAAAATTTGAGCCACGCTTAAAGGGTGCAGGATATAGCCTTCTCCGGAAAACCTTTTTTGGCCTTGATGGGCGCCTTCGGCAAATTTAAAAGCTTTCTCAATCAGCTTGGGGTCGGAACTTTGTTTGATTATTTCTTGGAGAAGCTTGCGCATGTTTTGTTGGAGCAGCTTATTTTTTTATTTTTCTCCACCAACAAAGAACCGCACTCGGGGCAAGTTTGGCCGGTGCCTGCCTGCCGGCCAGGCAGGGGCTTGTCCCATAAAGCAAAGTCGCAGTCCGGGAATTTATTACAGCCATAAAATATTTTATTTTTTCTGGTTCTTTTTTCAACGATTTGCCCCTCTTTACATTTCGGGCATTTGATATTTAAAGTATTTTCCGGCAGAGACTCGGTGTAGCGGCACTTGGGGAATTTCGAACAAGCATAAAACTTGCCGAACTTACCTAATCTGACGAGCAGTGGGGCTTGGCATTTGGGACATTTTTTGCCGGTGGGTTTTTCAGTAAATTCTTTCTTGGAGACCTCCTGGTATTTTTTCTCCAAATTGTGGCTGAAATGGCCGTAAAATTCTTTGACAATGTTCTTCCATTTTCTCTGGCCCTGGGCGATATTGTCCAGATTCTCTTCCATATTGGCCGTGAATTTAATGTCAACAATTTCAGGGAAATGAGCCACTAAAATATCATTAACGACCAGGCCGATCTCCGTCGGCTTGAAACGTTTCTCATCGTCTTTTTCAACATAGTTTCTCTCCTGGATAGTGGAAATAATCGGCGCATAGGTTGAGGGCCGACCGATGCCCTCTATTTCCAAAGCCTTAATCAGGGTGGCTTCGCTGAATCGGCCCGGGGGCTGGGTGAAGTGCTGTAAGGGAGTCAATTTTATCAAGGTTAAAGTTTCTGCTCTCTTTAAGAGAGGCAGGGTAGCTTCAATGATTTTCATCGGATAGACTTTTAAAAATCCGTCGAATTTTAAAGTTTGGCCGTTGGCTCTGAAAACATAATTCTTGGCTGAAACATCAATGGTTGTTGAGTCAAACAAAGCTGCTTTCATCTGGCAGGCAATGAACCTCCGCCAGATTAAATCGTAAAGCTTGTATTGGTTGTTGTCCAACTTGGCTTGAGTTTTTATTTGTTCGGGATTTTTGTCCGGATAAGCAGGCCTGATGGCTTCATGGGCTTCCTGGGCTCCCTTGGACTTGGTTTTGAATTTTCTGAATTGATGATAAGCTTCTCCGTAATTTTCAATAATGAATTTTTGGGCTGTGCTAAGTGCTAAGTCCGAAAGATTTAAAGAGTCGGTGCGATGATAAGTAATCAAGCCTCTCTCGTAAAGATTTTGGGCGATTCTCATAGTTTGTTTGCCTGAATAGCGGAATTTTTTAAAAGCTTCCTGCTGGAGCGTGGAAGTGGTCAGGGGTCCCAGGGGATTTTTATTTACTTCTTTCTTCTCAATATTTTCAACTTTATATTCAGCGTTTTTCAGGTTCTGAACTATTTTCTCTGATTCGTCTTTTGTTTTGATGGCCAATTTATCCAAAACTAGCCCGTCTTTTTTACTTAAAAAAGCGGAGAATTCGGTCTTGCGGGACCGGAGCAGGGCCTCGATGCTCCAGTATTCTTGCGTTTTGAATTTTTCTATTTCTCTTTCTCTTTCCACGATTAATTTAACAGCCACTGATTGGACCCGGCCGGCTGAAAGGCCCCGGGCCACTTTTTTCCATAAAAAAGGCGAGAGCTTGTAGCCCACGATTCTGTCTAACACTCTTCTTGCTTGCTGGGCGTCAACCAGGTTCATGTCGATTTTCCTGGGACTCTCCAGGGCGTTTTCAATGGCTGGCTTGGTGATTTCATGAAACACAATCCGTTCGTAGGGTTTCGGATTTCGTGCTTCGGATTTCGGATTTTCCAGGTCCAAGACCTGGGCAAGGTGCCAGGCAATGGCTTCACCCTCCCGGTCTTCATCCGTGGCGATGATTGTCAATTCTGCTCTCTTGACTTCGTTTTTTAACAGCTGGATTACCTTTCTGGCTTTAAGCGGGATAATGTATTTCGGCTGAAAATCGTTTTCCACGTCCACTCCCAGTTCGCTTTTGGGCAAGTCCCGGACATGGCCGTACGAAGAAAGGACCCGGTATTTCGGGCCTAAAAATCCCTGGATAGTTTTTGATTTCACCGGACTTTCGACCACAACAAGCTTCATAATTTTTAATCTAACATCAATTCTCTAAAATTACAAAAGTTACGCATTTTTTATTTTATCAATGGCTTCAGATAGCATCTGGCAGTATAAATTTAAGCCAACCTGGTTGATGTTGCCCGATTGCTCTTTGCCCAAGATGTTGCCCGCGCCTCTGATTTCCAAGTCTTTCATGGCGATTCGGTAGCCGGAGCCCAGCGCTTCGGCTTCTCTTAAAGCATTCAGTCGTTGCTCGGCTAAGCCGAGCAACTTTTTAGGATACAGGAAATAAGCAAACGATTGGATGTAGGAGCGGCCGATTCTTCCCCTGATTTGGTAGGCCTGTGAAAGCCCGAGTTTCGTAGCGTCAGCCACAATGAGAGTATTGACATTGGGCAAATCCAGGCCGTTTTCAATAATGGTAGTCGCTATTAAAACATCTATTTTTTTATTCTGGAAATCTGCCATTGTTTTGATTAATTTTCTTTCTGCCATTCTCCCGTGGATTATGCCGAACTTCACTTTAGGCAATAAATTTTCCAGCAATTTTTTGGCTGTTTCAATCGTTTCCACCCGGTTGTGCAGATAATAAACTTGTCCGTGGCGGGAAACTTCTTCTTTAATGGTTTGCTTGATAATTTCTTTTGACCGCTGTCTGATGAATGTTTTTATCGGGAGCCGCTGGGCCGGGGGAGTTTGGATGACGCTGATATTTTTCAGAGAAGACATGGCCAGATAAAGGGTTCTGGGTATGGGCGTGGCTGAAAGAGACAGGACATCCAAAGCTGCCCGCATTTTTTTCAATTTCTCTTTTTGCCTGACGCCGAACCTTTGTTCGTCGTCAATCACCAGCAACCCCAGGTTTTTGAACTCAAGGTCATTGGATAAAACTCGATGAGTGCCGATTAAAATATCTATTTTGCCTTCTTTCACGTTTTCAATAATCTTTTTTTGTTCTCGCTTGGTCTGTAGCCTGCTTAATAATTCAACCCCGATGGGCAGGCCCTCCAATCTTTTTTTAAAGGTTTGGAAGTGTTGAGAAGCCAAGATGGTCGTAGGGCAAATCAGGGCTGCCTGATAGCCGGAATTGACCGCTTTGGCCATGGTTCTTAAGGCTACCTCAGTTTTGCCAAAGCCCACGTCCCCGCAGACGATTCTGTCTAAGGGTTTTTCTGATTTTTCCAGGTCTTTTTTAATATCTTCCAGTGCTTGTATTTGGTCGGGTGTTTCCTCATAAGGGAAGGTAGCGGCTATTTGGGCGTCAATTTCAGTGTCTTGAGCATAAACCGGCCGGGTAGCCATTTCTCTCTGGCTATAAATCTCCAAAAGCTCTTTAGCTAATTTTTCTGTCTCCTCTTTTATTTTTCTTTTGGTTTTTTCCCAGAGAGTAGAACTCAACCGGGAAATTTTTGGCTCTTGGAAGCCCACATACCTGGACAGTTTTCTTTCCAGGCCCAGGGGTACGTATAATTTGTCTTCTTGGGCATATTCTAAAACATAATAATCGCTGGGGGTCGGAACTCCCAAGGAGGTCCGACCCCCATAAATTCCTACGCCGTGGTCTAAGTGGACCAAATAATCTCCTGTCTTGATGCCTTTCAGGTCGGAGAACAGCTTCTGCCTTTTTAATTTCTTTCTGATTCTTTCTTTGACTTCTTTTTCATCGCCCATTTCCACAGGCAGTTCTTCCATGTTTTCAATCAGATTGCCGTAAAAGTCAATTCTTAAGGCAAAATTGGCATTGATTGGAAAAACGTCAATCACGCCGCCCTGCCTTGAAAATTCGCCCGGCTCTGATACGTTCTGGACTTTCTCGTAGCCCATTTCATCCAATTTCCTTAAAAATTGGGAAAAATTAAACTCCTTTTGTTTTTCTACAAATATAATATTGTCTTCGAAAAAAGAAAGGGTTTTCTTGGCTTCTAAAATCTTCTCCAGATTTTCCTCAAACCACAAATTCCTCCTGTCCAGAAAATAGGGGGTAACGCTGACGATTAAAATCTTATCAATATTCTTGCTTGACAATCCCATCTAAAATAGTATAATCTAATAAGTTAATTCGGGTCAAATTCAAATAATGCAATAGGAGGTGTCAAATGCCGAATTGTGGTTTTTGCGGCAAACCCCAGCAATCAGGGGCCAAGTCTCGAAAAATAGTCGTAGAGACGAGGTTGATTATAACGGGTATCTTTCAGGAGGAAGACCCAAAGACCGGCCTGGTGAGAGTTTACTCCAAGGGTCGGGTAGAGACCGTTAAGGAGAAATCAGCCTGTCCTGTCTGTGCAGGGCAACCTCACTTCGCCCAAACTGTTGAGTTTAGGGACGAATCACAGCCCGTTCTAAGCGAAGCCAAGACATGATTGTCTTGGCTTCTTACTTTATAAAATTATTAATTTCTTCAATTACCTTCGGAATGACTTCTTTAAGAATTTCTTCTTCGTCTTTGGTAAATTTTTCCAGCACAAATTTTTCAGTACTACGGAACGGTCTATAGTACTGTTCTGGCTTAATGCCGATTCTTATGCGGGTAAAATCTTTTGTGCCCAAGGAGTCAATGATCGACTGCACTCCTTTGTGGCCGGCCGAACCCCTGTTTTTTTGGATTTTGAATTCGCCCAGAGGCAAATCAATATCATCATGGACAACGATTAAGTTTTCAGTTTTTAGTTTATAGTTTTTAGTTATTTTTTTAACTGCGCGGCCGGATTCATTCATAAAGGTGGTGGGTTGCACCAGAATGATATCTTTCAAATTCAATGACTTCAGCTCGCCAACAACGCGCGAGCCGACATTATGCCGAGTTTTCTCGTATTTCTTCCCGGGATTGCCCAGGCCGACGATTAATAGCATCTTGCTTGTATTTTAGCATAAACTTAGGTATAATTAGAAAAGGTCAAAGAGGCTGGAGCCTCTTTTCCGCCTTCGTCCCACAAAGTGGGACTCGGTTTATGAAAAAGCTTCTTTTGTTTATCTGGGAAATATCAAAAATTGTCATCGTCGCCTTATTGATTGTGGTGCCCATCCGTTATTTTATCTTTCAGCCGTTTTTTGTCAGAGGGCAAAGCATGGAGCCAAATTTTTTTCAAGGCGATTATTTAATTATTGATGAGTTGAGCTATCAGTTCAGGGCGCCCGAACGGGGCGAAGTGATTGTTTTGAAATATCCCCAGGATCCTTCCCAGCGTTATATCAAAAGAATCATCGGCCTGCCCGGCGAAACATTGAGAATTCAGGGTGGCCAGGTGTTTGTTTTTAGAGACGGAGCAGCGCAAGCTTTAGATGAACTTGCTTATCTTGCTCAATTTGTCAGTACTTCAGGAGATATAGAGATGACTTTAGATAAAAATGAATATTTTGTTTTGGGAGATAACCGTCCAGTTTCAGCTGATTCGCGGCGTTGGGGCTTATTGCCGGAAGGGAATATTATCGGCCGGGTTTTTTTAAGAGTCTGGCCTTTCGCCGCTTTAGCTAAAATTGAAATCCCAAACTACTAATCATGGTTAAGACACCAAAACTTAGAAGTCCGACTGGCATGCACGATATTTTGCCGGCAGATCAGAGCTTTTTCCAAAAAGTCTATACGACAGCCAGCAGTATCGCCAATTTTTATGGTTTCGAAAAAATAGATACGCCGTTGGTGGAAGACGCCGAGCTTTTTGTAAAAAGCATCGGTATGAGTACCGACATTATTGAAAAGCAGATGTATGTTTTCCGCAGCAAGGGAGGAGATTTATTGGCTTTAAGGCCGGAGTTTACCGCCGGGATTGCTCGAGCCTATATTGAACACGGTATGTTTAACCTGCCTCAACCCTTGAAATTTTATTCCTTTGGTCCGTTATTTCGGTTAGAGAGGCCGCAAGCCGGCAGGTTTCGTCAGTTTCATCAGATTGATTTCGAAGTTTTCGGCGAACAAAGTCCGGTAATCGACGCCCAGATTATCCAGATTTTCTATAATCTTCTCCGGGAGCTGAAATTTAAAAATCTCATGGTAGAAATTAACAGCATCGGCGACAGGCAGTGCCGGCCTTATTATAAAAAATTATTAGTGAACTATTTTCGTTCCAGGGAAAATTCTTTATGCGCTGATTGCCGACGGCGGCTAAGATATAATCCCTTGAGGATTTTGGACTGCAAAGAAGAAAAGTGCCAACCCGTCAAGGCCCAGGCGCCTCAAATAGTTGACCACCTGTGCCTGGAGTGTAAGTCGCATTTTAAAGAAGTTTTGGAGTTTTTAGACGAGGTTGAGTTACCTTATCGCCTTAATCCTTATTTGGTCAGGGGTTTGGACTACTACACGAAAACCGTTTTTGAGATTTTTGATGGTTCGGAAGAAGGTCAGAAAGGAGATGCTTTGGTCGGCGGTGGCCGGTTCGATGCACTGGTGAGGTTGTTGGGCGGTAGGAATACGCCCGCTTGCGGCGCGGCGGCCGGCGTCGAAAGAATTATCCAGGTTTTGAAAGAAAGGAGCAAAAAAGAATCAGCGCCCCCTGTACAGGTTAAAGACGTCTTTTTGGCTCAATTGGGAGGCTTGGCCAAAAGAAAGAGCTTAAAGCTGTTTGAAGAATTCAGAAGGGCCAAAATTTCTTCGGCCGAGTCTTTAAGCAAGGATTCTTTAAAGACGCAGTTGAGAAGTGCCGATAAGGCCGGGGTAAGGTATGCGTTGATTCTCGGCCAAAGAGAAGCCCTGGAAGGCACGATTATTATCCGAGATATGAAAACCGGCAAGCAGGAAACCGTCAAAATAGAAAAAGTGATTAAGGAAATACAAAAAAGGCTAAAGAGATAATATGCCATGTTTATTCTGTAAAATTATCAATAAGGAAATGCCTGCAGAAATTGTTTATGAAGATGAGAAATTTTCAGTGATTAAGGATATTAAGCCAGTGGCCCCGATTCACTTTTTAATTATGCCTAAAAAACACCTTGTTTCGGTCAATCAATTAACGGCATCAGACAAAGAATTAATTGGCGAGCTGTTCTTAGCGGCTAAAAAAGTGGCTCAAGACGCTGGGGTATCGGCAAGCGGCTATAGATTAATTTTCAATATAGGGGAAAAGGCTGGTCAAAGTATTGACCATTTGCATTTACATCTATTAGGCGGTAAAACATTACCATGGCCTTAGAAGTTAAAAAACAAGAAAGGGAAACAGCTCAAAGCTTAGTGAGGCGCTTTGGTAAGCGAGTACAGCAGAGCGGTCTTTTGATTCGCGCCAGAAAAACCAGGTTCAGGAAGCGGCCTAAAAGCCATTTGGCCAAAAAGCGAGCCGCTTTAAGGCGGGAAGAATTAAGAAAGGAATACCAAAAATTAAAGAAATTAGGCAAAATCAACTAATCGCGAATCAGTTACGAATTTACGAATTCGTATATTCGCAAGAAATTCGTTATTCGCTGATTTATGTTAAAAGAAAAAATTCAAGCAGACCTCAAGAATTCCATGAAGCAAAAAGAAGAATTGACTCTTTCGGTTTTGCGTATGTTGAGCGCGGCTATCGTAAATAAAGAGAAAGAGAAAAGATTCAAAAGCGGCCAGAGTCAAGACATTGCCTTGACCGATGAAGAAATCATTGAGGTGATTGCCACAGAAATTAAAAAAAGAAAAGAAGCGGCTCTGGCGTATGAACAAGGGGACAGAAAAGAATTGAGCGAAAAAGAAAAGAAAGAAGCAGAGATTTTGCAGCAATATCTGCCCGAGCAACTGTCTGAAGCTGAAGTTAAAAAACTGGTTAAAACTGCCATTGAGAAGGTAGGCGCTAAAACCCAGAAAGACATGGGTAAGGTAATGCAAGAGTTAATGCCCAAAGTCAAAGGCAAGGCCGATGGGAGTTTAGTTTCCAAACTCGTCAAAGATTTATTGTCGCAAGAATTATAAAATTTTTATTTGACAATAATCTAAAAACATAGTAAGCTAAAAATATGAAGAATATACTCCACTACAATGTTATTTTTCGTCCGGAGAGAGAGGGCGGATTTACGGTTGTCGTCCCCAGCTTGCCCGGATGCGTTACTTACGGGAAAAGTTTGAAAGAAGCGAAAAAAATGGTTGCCGATGCGATTGAGGGGTATATCGCCAGTTTGAAAAAACACAAAGAGCCAATTCCTACCGATGAGGAAAATTTTTTCACTTCGGTAGATATTAAAAAGAATTTGGTTCATGCCTAAACTCCCCGTTATTAGTTATAAAAAATTAGTAAAAATTTTAGTAAAGTTTGGTTTCCAGTTAGACCATACAACAGGAAGCCATTTTATTTTTTATCACCCGCAAACCAAGAAAAGAGCCGTAGTCCCGCGTCACTTAAAGGACTTGCCTAAAGGAACATTGATGAGTATTTTAAGAGAAGCAGGTATAGGTAAGGAAGAACTCGGAAAGCGATGAAGCAGCAGCTTCATCTTTATCTGCGTTTTTAATAAATTAAAAACTTGATGATAGAGGTTAATAATTTGACGAAGCACAGGGTGAATAAAGAGTTTTTGAAGGGACTTGCTAAAAAGGTTTTGGAGGGAGAGAATAACCCGCCAAAAGCCAGAGCATTTGGGCGGGCCCGCCGCAATGCGAAGCTTTGGGCGGGGAAAGAATTTAATCTATCTATTGCTTTAGTTGGACAGAGCACGATAAAAGAGTTAAATAAGAGATATAGAGGAAAGAATCAATCCACCGATGTGCTATCTTTTCAGTACGATGGCTCAGGAGAAGTGGTAATTTGCCCGGAAGCCGTTGAGAAAAATGCTCGCCAGTTTAAATTAATCTATCAAAAAGAACTGGCTCGGGTCTTGGTCCACGGCATTTTACACGTTTTGGGATACAACCACCAGCAGATGAAGCAAAAAAATGGCTAAAACAAAAATCATTACCGGTCTGGATATCGGCACTTACTCCATCAAGGCTTTGGCGGCTAGTCAAAATCTGGACACGGGCGCCTTGGAGGTTTTAGGCAAGGTGGAAGCGCCGTCTTTTGGCACCAGACGAGCCGTGGTGGTTAAGGTTGATGAGGTTGCAAAACATATCGGAGAAGCGCTGGACCAGCTGCAGCAAGCCATCAGCCGCCGCATTGAAGACGTGAACGTTAATATCGGAGGTTCTCATTTATTTTGCACTTCTTCTCACGGCACAGTGATTGTTTCCAGAGCCGACCAGAAAATTTCCAAAGAAGATGTCAGTCGGGTTATCCAGGCGGCCGAATCCATTCCTTTAGCTTCCAATAAGGAGATTTTAGAGGTTTTCCCCAAGGATTTTATGGTTGACGGCGCGCCGATTAAAGAGCCGCTGGACATGCACGGCTTAAGGCTGGAGGTTGATATTTTGGCCCTGGGCGGTTTCTCCCCGTATTTAAAAAACTTGACCACGGCTGTTTTGAACGCTGGTTTCCAGGTCGCTGACACGGTGCCCTCTATTTTAGCCAGTGCCCAGGCGGTCTTGACTTCCTCGCAAAAAGAATTAGGGGTTTGCCTGCTGGATATCGGCGGAGGCACGACCGATTTAGCCGTTTACGAAGAAGGAGACTTGGTGCACACAGCTGTTTTTCCGATTGGTTCTGAGCGCATTACTCACGACTTGGCCGTTGGTTTGAAAACCGATGTGGAGATTGCGGAAAAAATAAAGCAGGAATTCGGCAGCTGCCTGTCCAAAGGCAGCAATAAGAAGGAGAAAATTGAAATACCAAGAGAATCGGGCAACAGTGAAATTCTGACTTTTCCCAATAAAATGCTGGTTAAAATTATTGAAGCCAGGGTTTCTGAAATCTTTCATTTAGCCGAAAAAGAACTGAAAACGCTTTCTCTTAAAGGTCTTTTGCCGGCGGGCGTTGTTTTAACCGGCGGGGGAGCCAAACTGCCCAAGATCGTGGAATTGGCCAAAAAAGAATTAAAGCTGCCCGTGAGAATCGGTGTGCCTCAAATTTTGGAAGGCCAAGAAAGAGACCCTTCTTTCAGCACCTGCTTTGGCTTGGTGCTCCTGGCTCAAGAAGGAGGCATACTGGATGGCGCAGCGAGCGGACATCCGGGTCCGAAACAAGGCGTCGGAGGGATAATGAAGAAAGTCTTAAAAATATTTATACCATGAAAGCGGCGACTAAAATAAAAGTCGTGGGAGTCGGGGGAGCGGGCGGCAACGCCGTCTCGCGCATGGCTGCCTGCAAAACGCAGGGCGTGGAACTGATTGCCATTAATTGCGACGTCCAAGACCTGCAGAAGGCCAGAGCTCATCAGAAGCTGCGCATCGGGCGCAGCTTAACGCAAGGCTTGGGTGCTGGCATGAATCCGGAAAAGGGTAGGCTAGCTGCGCTGGAGAATAAAGAAGATATTAGTGAGCTTTTAGCGGGGGCTGATATGGTTTTTGTGGCTTGCGGTTTGGGCGGAGGCACGGGTTCCGGGGCTGCGCCGGTTGTGGCTGAAATTGCCAAAGCCCAAGGGGCCTTGGTGATAGCCGTGGTCACGACTCCCTTTTCGTTTGAAGGAACCTACAGGCATCAGGTGGCCAAAGGAGCCTTGGAAATCCTGAAAAACAAAGTGGACACCTTGTTGGTCGTGCCTAACGACAAAATCCTCTCGCAGGAAAATAAAGGCGCTACTTTACTTGCTGCTTTTTGGGCTTGCGACGAGGTGTTAAGGCAGGCGGTTCAGGGGATTACTGATTTGATTTTCTTTTCCGGCATCATTAATGTTGATTTTGCCGACGTTAAAACCATTATGAAGAATGCCGGCCCCGCTTTCTTCGGTCAGGGCAAGGCCAGAGGGGAAAGAAGGGTGGAAACGGCCGTGAACCTGGCCATTCATTCGCCTTTGCTTGATTTTTCCATCAGCGGAGCTAAAGGAATTCTGTTTAATGTTTCCGGCGGTGACGATTTGAGTCTGACCGAGATCAACGAAGCCGCCAATCTGATTACTCAAACCGTCGATCCCAGGGCCAAGATAATTTTCGGCGCCGTTCACGATAAGCATCTCCAGAAAGAAGAGATAAAATTGACGGTCATCGCCACTGGTTTTGAAAAAAAGTAATCTGTGGAACGTAATATTTGCTATGCAAATAAACGTTCCAACAGCGTTTAAATTTTTTAAGAAAATTTATTACGCTGTGGATAAGTCAGAATCCTCAATAGGGGTTGACAGGGGTTTGACCCCCTTTTTTTATCGGGGTAAAATGGAGTAATCTTTTAATTTTCTCTACTCAAAGAGATTTTTTTATCGCCACGGACAATATGGTAGCCGACAAAATTAAAAAAATTCAAAAAAGAGACGGCCGAGTAGTTGATTTTGACCAGCAGAAGATTACCGACGCCATCGAGAAAGCGGTGACAGCGAGCGGCCAGGGGGACGGAGAAGAATCAAAGCGGGTTTCCGACAAAGTGGTTGAATTATTGAACCGCCGGTTTAGAGATAATGGAGTGCCTCAAGTGGAACAGATTCAGGACATTGTGGAAGAAACTTTGATTGCGGAAAATTTAGCCGAAACCGCCAAAGCCTACATTCTTTACAGAGAGCAGCGAAGGAGAATCAGAGAGGCAGCCGGCGGTATTGATGAGTCGCTGGAAATGATTGATAAATACATCAAAGAATTGGACTGGCAGGTTTACGAAAACGCCAACATGGCTTATTCTTTGCAGGGCCTGAACCATTACGGCGTTTCCGCTTTGACCAAAAGGTACTGGCTCAACAAAGTTTATCCCAAGGAAATCAGGGAAGCGGCTGAAGGCGGAGACTTTCACATTCATAATTTAGACACGTTGGCGACTTACTGCAATGGCTGGGACCTTTACGATTTGCTTTTAAGGGGCTTTGGCGGAGTTCAGGGCAAAGTAGAGTCCAAGCCGGCCAAGCACTTGGCCAGTGCTTTGGGCCAGCTGGTTAATTTCTGGTACATCGTGCAAGGAGAAAGCGCCGGGGCCCAAGCGATTTCCTCGTTTGATACTTTATTGGCGCCTTTTGTCCGCTACGATAATTTAAATTATCATCAGGTTAAGCAAGCCATGCAGGAATTCCTGTTCAACTGCTCCATTTCCACCAGGGTGGGGTTTCAAAATCCTTTTACCAATCTGACGATAGACATCAAGCCGTCGCCGGCCTTAGCCAAACAGCCGGTCATTATCGGGGGTAAAGCGCAAAAAGAAACCTACGGCGAGTTTCAAGAGGAAATGAACATGATCAACCGGGCCTTTTACGAAGGATTAATGGAGGGAGACGCCAAGGGCCGGCCTTTTACCTTTCCCATTCCCACGGTCAATATTACCAAGGACTTTGACTGGGACGACCCGAATCTGGACCCCTTATGGGAAGCGACCGCCAAATACGGCGTGAATTATTTCAGCAATTTCATCAATTCCGACATGAAGCCCGAAGACGTGAGGAGTATGTGTTGCCGACTTCGTTTATCAAATAAAGAGCTTTATAAAAGAGGCGGGGGGTTGTTCGGCTCGCAACCCTTAACAGGAAGTATTGGCGTCGTGACGATTAACATGCCGAGAATCGGCTATCTTTCCAAAACCAAAAAAGAATTTTTTGAAAGACTGGGCCATATGATGGACTTGGCCAAAGAAAGCTTGGAGATTAAAAGAAAATCTCTGGATAATTTTATGGAAAAAGGCCTTTATCCTTATTCCAAGCATTATCTTTCCGGCATCAAGCAAATGAGAGGCAATTATTACGGCAATCATTTTTCCACCATCGGCTTGGTGGGTATGAACGAAACCATGCTGAATTTTATCGGAGAAAATATCGGTTCCAAGCAGGGAAAAAAATTAGCCCTTGAAATTATGGATTTTATGAGGGAAAGGCTGATTAAATACCAGGAAGAAACTAACAATCCGTATAATCTGGAAGCGACTCCGGCTGAATCAACCGCCTATCGGTTAGCCCAGAAAGACAAAGAAAAGTATCCCGACATTATTACGGCCGGCGAACAAGCGCCCTATTACACCAACTCCATCCATCTGCCGGTCAACTATACCGATGATTTGTTCGAGGTTTTAAAGCTTCAGGACGAGCTTCAGACGAAATTTACCGGCGGCACGGTCATCCACCTGTTTTTGGGGGAACGGATTTTTGACATTCAAACGGTGAAAAGCCTGATTAAGAAGATTTTTGAGAATTTCCGTCTGCCCTACATCACCCTGACTCCGACTTTTTCCATTTGCCCCTCTCACGGCTATTTAAACGGCGAGCATTTCGAGTGCCCCAAATGCACCATCAAACAGCCCTGCGAGGTTTATTCGCGCATTGTGGGCTATCTCCGGCCGGTTCAGCAGTGGAACAAAGGCAAGAAAGAAGAATTCAGGCAGCGAGAGGAGTTTCAGGTTCAAGAGCCCCCAAAGGCGTTGATGGTCGCATCAACAAAGTGATGCTCATTGGCGGCTTACAAAAGAATACCTTAATCGACTTCCCGGGCCGCTTAGCGGCCACGGTTTTTCTTTGCTCGTGTAATTTCCGATGCCCTTGGTGCTACTCCAGAGAGCTTGTGTTGCCCGAAGCCATAGAAAATCAGCCCAAAATTCCGGAAAAAGATTTTTTTGATTTTTTGGAACAGAGAAGGGGTTTGCTGGAGGGGGTGGTCGTTTGCGGGGGAGAGCCGACGATGAATAAAGATTTGCCGGAATTCATAAAAAAAATTAAAGACTTGGGATATTTAGTCAAGCTTGATACCAACGGTTCCAATCCGGAGATGCTGAAAAAATTAATTAGTAAGAAGGCGAAGAGAGATTCTCTCTCTTCTTCAACTTCGTTTCCGCAAAGCGGAAACTCGTTAGTTGATTACGTGGCCATGGACGTAAAATTGCCTAAAGAGAGATATCAAGAAGTTTTGGGAGTTGATGTAAAAAAGATTGATGAGAGCATCAAGATTTTAAAAAAAGGAGAAGTAGATTACGAGTTTCGAAGCACAATAGTGCCCACCATCCATACCAAAGAAGATATTGTGGAAATAGCAAAATGGATAGGCGGGCGAGGAAGATATTATCTGCAGAATTTCCGGCCGGAAAAAACCATTGACCCAGAATTCGAAAAACTCAAACCGTATCCGGAAGAATATCTTATGGAAATCAAAAAAGCCATTGCCCCATTTTTTGAAATTTGCAAGATACGATAAAATGAAAGAATGACTGCCTCAAGAGTTTTCTTATATTTTTGTCTCTCTTTTATCATAGGAATTTTTGTCAGTTCGCTTGCACCGGTTTCCCGGTTTTTTATACTGGGACTTTTAATTTTAGGAATATTTTTAATAAGCATATTTTGGCATGTTAAAAAATTAGTAGTCATAGGTTTCTGTGTACTATTTCTGGTGTTAGGCATTGGGCGACACCAAACGATTGAATCGGCTATTCCCAACATCACAGAACAAAATATTAATTTTGTAGGCGTGGTTTCAGAAGAGCCGGATATCAGAGATAAATACACCAAATTAATCGTTGAAACAACAGCCGTTGAGGGCAAGGTTTTAGTCAACGCCAGCCGTTATCCCGAATATCAATACGGCGACCAGCTGAAAATTACTGGCAAGCTGGAAAAACCGCCAATCTTCGACAACTTTAACTACCATGATTATCTTAAAAAAGACGGCATTTTCACGACCATGAATTTTCCTGAAATATCCTTAGCTGGCCAAAACTCCGGCCATCCGATTTATCAAGCTATTTTTTCTTTTAAAAATAAATTCAAAGAAACCGCCCGGAAATTTATTGTACCGCCCCAAGTCGGTCTTTTAGAAGCTTTGATTTTCGGGGATGAAGGCGGCATTTCAAAAGAGTGGCGCGATAAACTAAACCTTACTGGCACGCGCCATATCGCCGCGGTTTCGGGAATGAATATTACGATTATTTCAGTTTTGATTTTAAATTTTCTTCTGGCGCTGGGCCTTTGGCGCAAGCAAGCTTTTTATTTTACCGTTGTTCTGCTGGTGCTTTACGTTTTAATGGTGGGCGCTCCGGCTTCGGCGGTCCGGGCCGGGATCATGGGCGGCCTTTTTTTAACTGCCCGGCATCTGGGCAGAATGTCGGCTGCTTTCAGGGCAATTGTTTTCGCCGGTACTGTCATGCTAGCTTTCAACCCCTTGCTTTTAAGATTGGATATTGGTTTCCAGCTGTCATTTTTGGCCATTACAGGCATAATTGAGCTTCAGCCGGTTTTCTCCAAGTTTTTAAAAAAAATTCCCGATTACAGATTTTTCCCCATCAAAACCACCTTAGCGGCCACGTTTTCCGCCCAAATTTTTACCTTGCCGATTTTAATCTATAATTTTGGCCGCATCCCCATACTTTCACCAATTACCAATATTTTAATCGTGCCGTTTTTGGCGCCTATCACCGTTCTGATTTTTGTTTTTGGGATAACTTCAATGATTTTTTCGCCGCTGGGTTATGTTTTATCCTGGCCGGTCTGGTTTTCTTTATCATATATGACCAACATTATCGACGTCTTTTCCAAACTTCCTAAAATTTGGTAGAATGAAACAATTATGGATAAAAAAGCCTGGGTGATAGCGGTCGATATGGGTTATGGTCATCAAAGGACGGCTTATCCTTTGAGGCACTTGGCTTTTGAAGGAAAGGTGATTAACGCCAACAATTACGAGGGCATTCCCAAAAGAGACAAAGAAATTTGGCAAAAAGCCAAGAATGGCTATGAATTTATTTCCGCTTTCAGGCGAACGCCCGTCATTGGCCCCTTAGTTTTTGGAGCTTTTAATAAGCTTCAAAGAATCTTGAGTTTTTATCCCAAAAGAGATTTATCAGAACCCAATTTTCAGCTGCGCCAAACCCTGGCGCCGATTCAAAAAGGCTGGGGCAGGGATTTGATAGAAACCCTTCGACTTCGCTCAGGGCGAGAACCCTTGCCCCTAATCGCCACCTTTTTTACGGCCGTTTTTATGGCCGAGTATTTTAAATATCCGGGCGAAATCTATTGCGTAGTTTGCGATACCGACATCTCCAGAACCTGGGCGCCCTTAAGACCGCAAAAGAGCAAGATAAAATATTTTACCCCGACGGCCCGAGTAGCCGAACGTTTGCAGCTTTATGGCGTGAGGCCAGAAAATATCTTTCTGACCGGTTATCCGCTGCCCCAGGAGAACATCGGTTCTGAAAAGACGGAAATTTTAAAAGAAGACCTGAAGCATCGCTTGGTGAATCTGGACCCCCGAGGAAGATATTTTAAAAACTATCAAGACCTCATTGAGCTGAAATTAGGCAAATTGCCTAAAAAATCAAACCACCCCTTAACGGTTATGTTTGCGGTCGGGGGAGCGGGCGCGCAGAGAGAAATCGGGGTGAAGATTGTTAATCATTTAGCTAAAAAAATTAAATCAGGTCAAGTCAAAGTTATTTTAGTGGCGGGTGTCAGAGAAAAAATCAGAAACTATTTTAGAGGCAAGACCAGGGGTTTGGACATTGAAATCATCTTTGATGAAAACATTACAAATTATTTCCAAAAATTTAACCAGGCTTTGAGGAAAACCGACATTTTATGGACCAAGCCCTCGGAACTTTCCTTCTATTCGGCCTTGGGTTTGCCGATTGTCATTGCTCCGCCCATCGGCTCCCAGGAAGAATTCAATCAAAGATGGCTTTTGAATTCGGGCTTTGGCATTTTGCAGAAAGACGTCAATTATCTTGAGCAATGGCTTTTTGACTGGCTGGACCAGGGGTATTTGGCTGAATGCGCCATGCAGGGTTTTGTTGAGGGTGAAAAATTAGGCACTTTTAATATTCAAAAAATATGCTTTGGTTAGCTATTGCTATCTTCTCTTATTTGATTCTGGCCATGGTGGCGTTGGTCGATAAATGGTTTTTAGCCGGTCCAGTGCCCAGCCCCAAAACCTATATTTTTTATATAGGTACGCTCCAAATTTTCGCCGTGCTGCTGATTCCTTTTGTCGGCTTGGCTGTCCCGGGAATTCCCCAATTTTTTTTGGCCTTGGCTTCCGGAGCTTTTTTTGTCTTTGGGCTCTATTGGTTTTTTAAAGGCTTGCAGTTTTTTGAGCCTTCAAGAATTGTGCCGGCCGTGGGGGGGCTTTTGCCCATTTTCAGTTTTTTGTTCATTTTTATTTTTTCTGGTGGCCGGGAAACAATCAGCCCCGGAGATTTCTTGGCGTTCTTTTTATTGGTGGTAGGGTCGGTCCTGCTGACTTACGAAAGAGCTAAAAAATTTTCTTGGGCCAGCATCAAAATATCCACAATTACAGCCATTCTTATTGCTCTTTCTTTTGTTCTGGCTAAATATGTTTATTTGGGCATAGACTTTTGGTCGGGTTTTATCTGGATAAAAGCCGGGAGTTTCCTGGCGGGCATTTCGTTCCTTTTGCTTTTTAGGAAAGAAATTTTGGCCGAAGTTTTTAAGAAAAAAGAAGACAGCGCCCGTAAAAAGACTACGGCCGTCTTCTTCCTTAACCAAGGAGTGGCCGCCGGAGCAAACATTCTGCAGAATTGGGCGATTGCTTTAGCTCCGCTGGCTTATGTTGCTTTTATCAACGCTCTTCAGGGCGTCCAGTACGCTTTCTTATTGATTTTAGCCGTTTTGCTTTCTTCAAGATTTCCCAGATTATTGAAAGAACAAGTTGCCCGGGAAGTAATTTTACAAAAAATCATGGCTATTTTAATTATCGGCGGCGGGTTAGCAATTTTAGCCCTATAAGGCGATGAAGAAATTATTCTTCATCTTCACCTTCGTCCCGTAAAACGGGACTCGGTCAATGAAGAAGATTTTTAAGAAAATTTTAATAATTCTTGCGGTTCTGGTTTTGATTTTTATTGGCTATTTTTCCACTGGTTCGGCGCCTCAAGCGCTGGAAATCGCCTGGGGCGTTAATTTTTCTCAAAGGCATGCTGAATATTTAGGGCTTGATTGGCAAGAGACTTATTTGGCTTTCATTAACGACCTTGGGGTGAAAAGAATAAAAATAGCCAGCCAGTGGGACCTGATTGAGCCGCTGGAGGGGGAATATCATTTCAGAGATTTAGATTGGCAGATTCAAAAAGCCCAGGACGCGGGGGTGGCAACTCTTTTGGTTATAGGAATAAAAACCGGCCGTTGGCCAGAGTGCCGTATTCCCGATTGGGCAAAATACTTGACGAAAGCAAATCAACAGGAAAAGATTCTAAGATTAATTGAAAATATTGTTCTAAGATACAAAGATTCAAGCTCCGTCAAATACTGGCAAGTAGAAAACGAACCGTTTTTCCCGTTCGGAGATTGTCCCTGGCAAGATAAGAACTTCTTGAAAAAAGAAATCAATCTGGTAAAATCTTTAGACCCGACTCGTCCGGTCGTTATTTCCGACAGCGGCGAATTCTCTTTCTGGCTCACTGCCGCGAAACTTGGAGACGTAGTCAGCACCACTTTGCATCGCAAGGTTTGGTTCCAAGAGATCAAAACTTACATCACCTATCCCTTGAGACCAGTTTTTTATTGGAAGAAATCACAAATTATTAGGAGGTTTTTTGGCAAAGAAGTCATCGGCGGGGAGCTTCAGGCCGAACCTTGGTGTCCTCAAGGCATTAGCGATTGCGAGCTTTTTGAGCAGGCCAAAACCATGAATCCTCAACTCTTTAAAGAAAACATTGGATTCGCCCAAAAAACCGGCTTAAAAGAATTTTACCTTTGGGGTAGCGAGTGGTGGTATTGGCTCAAAGAGAAGCAGAATAAGCCAGAAATTTGGAATGAAGCTAAAAAATTACTTACCCCGTAGTTAAATTCAAAAAATTTATACTACCGGGGTTTAAATAAAATAAAATATGAAAAATCGTCCGAATTTTATGATAAATAAATTACAAATAAATGGGCTTGACAAGGGTACCAGCTTTGCTATACTTATAATAGTTAATCCCACCGCTCTCTCGGTTCGCCGGGACAGCGGTTTTTATTTATGAATAAAATAGCCTTTGTTTTTATTGATGGCGGCAATTTCTATTTCAAATTGAAAGAACTAGCTTCTGAATTGGACGGAAAGCACAGTTTGATTGATTTTAATTTTAGAGGATTTTCCGAATGGTTAGTTAAACCAAATGAATTATCGGAAGTTAGATATTATCTCGGGATAGTGAAAAGAGAACGAAATAATTCCAAAAGCGAGAAATTATACGCGGATCAGCAGAGACTTATTGGCAAACTTCAACAACAAAACATTAATATTACTTTCGGCCATGTTATTCGCCATCCCGATAAAACTCATCACGAAAAAGGCGTTGATGTGCGTTTGGCCGTTGAAATGATCAGATTTGCTAGGGAAAATAAATACGACATTGCTTATTTAGTTAGCTCCGACACAGATTTGGTGGCGGCGGTGGAGGAAGTTCAGGCTTTCGGTAAAAAAGTCCAATATGTAGGAATTTTTAAAGGCCAATCGTACGGTCTTTCAAGCGTTACTGACGATGTTAGATTATTAAGAGCAGAAGAGATGAGGCAATTCTTTTCCAATTCATTAATATAAAACAATAAAACTTTATGGGTTTTGATTTATTTACTCAAACTATTTTTCTCTTTGTCTTTTGTCTGGTCTTGGCTGCTTATGAGACGCAAATAGAGGGGGCTTTCGGCTGGGCGCAGAATCTGCCCACCTGGCGACCATCTCCCACCAATCTAATTGCGCGCCTTTACCGAAAGATTATGGGTGGCAGGGAAATGACTCTTTACCATGTCTTGGTTTTTACTTTAGTGGTTATTTTTATGCATTATCCTTATTTTGCTGGCAAAGCCTGGAGCTTTTCCTCGGAGTTAACTACGCTCTCTTTCTTTTTTCTGGTCGTAGTGATTTGGGATTTCTTGTGGTTCGTGGTTAATCCCAGGTATGATTTCGGACAGTTTTGGGGCCAGCATGTTTTGTGGCACAAAAAGTGGTTTTGGCACATGCCCACTGATTATTGGTTTGCCCTTATCGTCTCCGCCCTATTATACGCGAGATTTTCTTTGAAATGGTTTCTGCTGAAAGAATGGCTGGAGATCGTTGGTTTGTCGCTTATTCTGACCCTGGCCGTCATCACCTTCTCTATAGCCATCGGCATCTTTAAAGTAAAAGAAGAATTTAAACGATAACGGTCATGAGGATTAGTCCTGAAAAATACTATCTTAACGTTGGCCGGGCGACGGATTTGAAAAATCCCAAAGCAAGAAGAATTTACCGTACTCTGGAGATTTTGCCCGGGGCTTTGGTTTGGGCGACCCTCATGGGCATGTTTCTTTTTTCATGGTTAAAACCCATTTGGGTGGCTTATTTTATCATTGCCTTCAGCGTTTATTGGCTGTTGAGGACCCTCCATTTCTCCTTGCATATTATGGCCGCTTACCAGAAAATGAAAGCAAATCTGACGACCGATTGGCTTTTGAAATTAGACGAATTGACAGGGAAGCATCCGGATAAAGATTGGCGCAAAATATATCATTTGATCATTTTCCCCATGTACCAAGAGAGCTTGGTGGTGATTGAAGGTTCGTTTGAGGCGTTGCTTAACGCTCGCTATCCCAAAGAGAAAACGATGGTGGTTTTGGCGATTGAAGAAAGGGCGGGCCAAGCCGCTCGAGAAACCGCTCAAGCCATTGCCAGGCAATATCAGGATAAATTTTTTCGATTTTTAATCACCGAGCATCCCAGGGATATTGCTGGCGAAATCGCTGGCAAGGGCTCCAATGAAAGTTGGGCCGGGAAACAAGCTCAAAAGCTCGTTATCGACCCCTTGAAAATACCTCATGAAAACGTGATTGTTTCTTCTTTTGATGTGGACGCTCAAGTTTACCCTCAATATTTTTCTTGCCTGACTTATTACTATTTGACCAGCGCTAACCCGACGCGGTCCAGCTTCCAGCCCATTCCCGTATATTTCAATAATTTTGCTGAAGCCCCCTTTTTTTCACGCATTGTTTCTTCGTGCAATTTTTTTTGGCAGCTCATGCAGCAACAGCGTCCGGAAAAAATCACCACCTATTCTTCTCATTCCATGAATCTTAAAACCCTGGTGGAGATGGATTTCTGGCAAACCAATGTGGTTTCAGAGGATGCGGGCGTTTTCTGGAAGGCCTTCTTATTTTATGACGGCGCTTATCAGATCATGCCCATCCATTATCCTTTGTCCATGGATGCGTGCGTGGGAGATACTGTCTGGAAGACGGTCATCAACCAATACAAGCAGCAGCGGAGATGGGCTTGGGGTTCAGAGGGCATCCCCTACCTATTATTCGGTTTTTTAAGAAATAACAAGATACCGTTTTATAAAAAATTTCGTTATGCGTTTTTAATGCTCGAATCTTTTTGGGCCTGGGGCACTAACGCCCTGCTCATTCTTTTCTTGGGCTGGCTGCCCCTTTTGCTGGGCGGCGGGGAATTTAATGCCACGGTTTTATCTTACAACCTGCCTCAGATTGTACGTAATTTAATGACTTTCGCCTTGGTCGGCGTTTTTGCGGCCATTATCATCAATACCTTATTGGTCAAGGCAAATTTTTCTTTAAGAGGCAAATGGCAGAATGTTTTCATCGTCGCCCAGTGGGTCTTTCTGCCGATTTCTTTGATCGTTTTCGGAGCCGTTCCGGCAATTGAAGCCCAGACCAGGTTGATGCTGGGCCAATACATGGGTTTTTGGGTCACAGAGAAGGTCAGGAGATAAGCCCCTTTTATTTTGACGAGATTTCCTTTATAATAGAATATGCAATTATGGCAAAAATCTACTTAGATTACGCGGCCACCACTCCCCTTAATCCCAACGTCTTTAAGGCGATGCTGCCTTATTTGAAGCAAGACTTTGGCAATACTTCTTCCATCCACAGCCTGGGACAGCAAGCTTTGGGCGCAATTGACGAAGCTCGCGCCGTGCTGGCTGATTTTTTAGGATGCGATGCTCAAGAAATTATTTTTACCGGTTCGGCCACCGAGGCCAATAATCTGGCGGTTTTGGGAACGGTCCAAGCCGTCAAAAACAAGCAACCCCACGTCATTACGACGCCAATTGAGCATCATGCTGTTTTGGAGCCTTGTCGTGAGCTGGAAAAGCAGGGTGTTGAGGTGAGCTATCTGCCAGTTGATAAAGAAGGATTGGTAACCCTAGCCGATGTTAAAAAAGCTCTTAAGCCGAACACGGTTTTGGTTTCAATCATGTACGCCAATAATGAAGTCGGCGCTATCCAGCCGATTCAAGAGATTGGTCAGCTCATCAAGAAAACAAGTCCCAAAATTTTGTTTCATACCGATGCTGTTCAGGCTGTCAATTATCTGGACTGCAACGTGGAAAAACTTGGCGTTGATCTTTTGACTTTAAGCGCGCATAAAATTTACGGGCCCAAGGGCGTAGGTGCGCTTTTCGTGAAAAATGGCATATTGATAAAACCGTTGATTTATGGCGGCGGCCAGGAAGCAGGGTTGAGGTCGGGGACAGAAAATGTGGCCGGCATTGTCGGCTTGGCCTCTGCCATCAAAGAAATTCAAAACCCCAAACACAAAATCCAAAATATCAGAACCAGACAGTTCAGGGACAAACTGATTAAAAACATCTTAAAAATTATTCCCGATGCCCATCTTAACGGTTCACTGGTTCACCGTCTGCCCAATAATGTTAATATCAGTTTTCGCGGAGTAGAAGGCGAAGCCATTGTCATTGCCTTAGACCAAAAAGGCATTGCTGCTTCTACGGGCTCGGCTTGTTCGTCAAAAAGCCTGGAACCTTCGCATGTTCTTTTAGCTATGGGGTTTTCCGAAGAAGAAGCCCATGGTTCCTTAAGAATCACCTTGGGCCGGCCCACTACTCCGAAAGACCTGGAAAGATTATTGAAAGTTTTGCCGCCTATTATTCAAAAATTAAGACAAATTTCCGGCTACCAACTATGAAGCCATATTATTCCAAACAAGTCATTGAACACTTTCTCCACCCTAAAAATTTAGGCAAGCTCAAAGATGCCGATGGGGTGGGCAAGGTGGGAAACCCCGCTTGCGGGGATGTGATGGAGCTTTTTATAAAAGTTGAAAAGAAAAACAGTAAAGAGATTATCAAAGACATAAAATTTTACACTTTAGGTTGTGCCGCTGCCATAGCTACCTCCGATATGGCTTGCGAATTGGTTAAGGGGAAAACCATCCAAGAGGCCCTGGAAATAAATTATCAGGATATTGTTGGTGAGTTAGGTGATTTGCCTCCAATAAAAATCCATTGCAGTGTTTTGGCCCGGGAAGGGCTGAAAGCCGCCGTCGAAGATTACAGAAAAAAATCCAAAAAATAGCATGTCCATTTACGATTTGTCGCCATTCCATCCGCCCAAGATTAAATGGCCGAAAATAAATGGTAGGGGCCTGGTTTTGACTGTTTTGATTTCCGCTATCTTCGGATTTTCCGCCGGTTTGGTCGCCGCCAGTTTTTTTTATTTGGAAATAAAGAATTTTCTTTTAGAGGCGCCCGGTTTCCAGGGTATCAGCGACAAAGTCGCTGAGAAAGAGTACGTGCCTCAAACGAGCCAGGAACAGGCGATTATTGACGTGGTGCAAGAAACTTCTCCGGCCGTGGTCAGCATTGTCATTACCAAAGATATGCCCGTGTTGGAGCAGTATTATATCAGTCCGTTTGAAGAATTTTTTAATATTCCGCAGTATCGCCAAAAAGGCACCCAAAAACAGGAGATCGGCGGGGGCAGCGGCTTTATTGTTTCTGAAGACGGCATGGTTTTAACCAATAAGCATGTGGCTTTGGACGAAGGGGCGGATTACACCGTTCTAACCAACGACGGCAAAAAATTCCCGGCCCGGGTTTTAGCCAGAGACCCCTTGCAGGACTTGGCCATTCTGAAAATTGAGACGGAAAAAAAGATTGACGGCAACGGCGGTTTGGTTGAAACCAAGTTCCCGGTCGTGAAAATGGGCGATTCTGATAAACTGCAAAGCGGCCAGACGGTCATAGCCATTGGCAATGCTTTGGGAGAGTTCAGAAATACGGTTTCGGTCGGCGTGATTTCGGGCTTGGGCCGCACGATTACCGCTTCGGGCGGAGGACTAGTGGAAACGATTGAAGACGTTATTCAGACGGATGCCGCTATTAATAAAGGGAATTCGGGCGGTCCGCTGCTCAATCTAAGGGGCGAGGTGATGGGTATTAATACGGCTACGGTCCTTGAGGCGCAAAGCATTGGTTTTGCCATCCCGGTCAACAAAGCCAAAAAAGACATTGAGCAGATTATAAGCTTCGGCAAAATAGTTTATGCTTATTTGGGTGTTTACTACGCCATTATTAATGAAGATTTGCAGCTCAAATACGATTTGCCGGTTGATTACGGTGCTTGGGTAGGCCGAGACGCAGCCGGCGCTCAAACCCCAACCGCTGTCATTAAGAACAGTGCGGCTGAAAAAGCTGGTCTTAAGCAAGACGATATTATTTTGGAATTCAACAGCGAGAAAATTACCACCGACAATTCCTTGGCCAAAATGATTCAGAAGCGCAATCCGGGTGACGAGATAATTTTGAAAGTCCTGCGGGACAAAACTGAAATGACTCTTGAAGCCACCCTGGGCGAACGCGAAGAGTAAGTGACTCCCGAAGTTACTTAAAAACTATGAATAGGAAAGAGGGAAGATGATTTACTTAGTGGCTGTGCCGGGAGGAAAGGGCTGTCTTTATCCTAAACCAGGCGCTGAAGGCCAAGATGTTATCTTAGAATTTGACCCGAAAAGGCCGGGAAGCCTTCAAGAGGAAATTTACCACATTAAACTGGGCCATCACCGGGAATTGGGCAAAGGAATTTCTCGTAAAAGAAAATGGGAGATGGAGCAAGAAGTCACCGAACTGAAAATAACCATTGGCGCAGTGAATATCAACCAGGCTATTATGTGTTTATATAATGTTCGTCAGGACATAATTGCCTCGGCTGATGAAGGCAGGCAGATAGATGTGGAAGACAGGAGGTGGTTTTCTTGGCCTTCTTTTTTAAGTCAGGTTGAAGAAATGACCGGCGTTTCCCAAGATTATATTCAGGATTATCTTGCTAAGGAATCCAATCAATAAGCGGTGCGAGCCAAAATATTCGCGCCGCTTTTATTTTTGTTTTCTTGATTTTTCTTGAGATTTATGATAAAAAAGAATGTAGTATAATGGTATATATACGATGAACGGCGCAGGCAATTTTACCCACAAAGCCCAGGAGGCGATTATGGAAGCCCAAGACACGGCCCGCCAGGCCGGCCAGCAGCAAATTGACGCTTTGCACTTGCTTTTCGCTTTAATTTCGCAAGAAGGCAGCGTGGTTTTGACTTTGCTTCAGAAAATCGGCGTTGATATTGAGAACTTGAAAAAGAGGGCCAAAAGCGCTCTGGAAAAAATTCCGGTCATCGCCACACCCCAGACCTTAGGCCAATTTTACTTAACCCAGGATATGGCCAAGGTTTTGGACAGAGCGCGTCAGGAATCAATGAAAATGGGCGATGAGTTTATTTCCGTTGAGCATTTGTTTTTAGCTCTGCTTGATACCGAAAGCAAGGCCAAAGAAATTTTAGACAAAGCCAGCTTTCTGCAATCGGGCGAGGCAGCCACCCTGGAGTTCGGCAAGTTAAGCTATGCCGAGGCGCTGAAAATCTTGGCTCAAATCAGGGGCGGCACGCGCATCACCGACCCTGAACCGGAATCCAAATACCAGGTGATTGAAAAATACGCCCGCAATCTGACTCAGCTGGCCCGGGAAGGCAAGCTTGACCCGGTTATCGGTCGAGAAAACGAAATCCGCAGGTTGATGCAGGTTTTGTCCAGAAGAACCAAGAATAACCCGGTGCTCATCGGCGAAGCCGGGGTCGGGAAAACCGCTATCGTCGAGGGCTTGGCCCAGCGCATTATCAGAAAGGATGTGCCCGAAAGCTTGAAAGAAAAAGAAATTATTGCCTTGGATTTGGGCGCGATTATTGCCGGCACCAGATACCGGGGCGAATTTGAAGATAGAATCAAGGCTTTGTTAAAAGAGGTGAACAGGGCGCAGGGCCGATACATTTTATTTATTGACGAACTTCATACCCTGGTGGGCGCGGGTGCGGCCGAAGGCGCCATTGACGCCTCCAATCTTTTAAAGCCGGCTTTAGCCCGGGGCGAGTTAAAAGCTATTGGCGCTACCACTTTGAAAGAGTATCAAAAATACATGGAAAGAGACCCGGCCCTGGAAAGAAGGTTCCAGCCGATTTACGTGGCTGAACCCTCCATTGAAGATACGCTGGCTGTTTTAAGAGGCATTAAAGAAAAATACGAAGTCCATCACGGCGTCAAAATCAAAGACGCGGCTTTGGTGGCCGCCGCCGAATTGGCTGACCGCTATATCAGCGACCGATTTTTGCCAGACAAGGCCGTTGACTTGATGGACGAAGCCGCTTCAGCTTTGAGGCTGGAAATTGAATCAGAGCCTTCGGACCTGGACGAGTTGAAGCAGGAAATTCAAAAGCTGGAGATTGAGAAACAATCTCTGAAAAACGAAAAAACCCCTGTTGCTGCTAAAAAAACAGCGGTCATCAACCGCTCTCTGGCTGATTTGAAAGAAAAAGCTCAAAACATTGAATTGAAATGGCAGACTGAAAAAGATTTGATTCAGGCTGTCCGAACCATGAGAAAAGAAATAGACGACTTGACTTTTCAAACCGAAGTGGCCCAGCGTGAGGGCGATTTGCAGAAGGTAGCCGAGATTAAATACGGGAAAATTCCCGAACTTTTAAAAGAAATCCAGAAAAAAGAAAAGGCCCTGGTCCGTTTCCAGCAAAAACACCGCATCATTAAAGAGGAAGTGGGCGAGGAAGAGGTGGCCCAGGTAGTTTCCCGCTGGACCGGCATTCCGGTCACCAGATTAATTGAAGAAGAAGCCAAAAAATTGGAAAGAATGGAAGATATTATCGCTAAGCAGGTGGTCGGCCAGGAAGAAGCCATTTCCGCTGTTTCTCGGGCTATTCGGCGCTCTCGAGCCGGCATTGCCGAAGAACAAAGGCCTATGGGTTCTTTTATGTTCTTGGGGCCCACGGGCGTGGGCAAAACCGAAACAGCTCGGGCCCTGGCTGGATTTTTATTTAACGACGAATCGGCTTTGGTCAGGCTGGATATGTCAGAATATATGGAAAGACACACGGTCAGTAAAATGATCGGCAGCCCGCCCGGCTACGTGGGCTATGAAGAAGGCGGCCAGTTAACTGAAAAAATCCGCCGCCGGCCTTATGCCGTTATTTTATTGGACGAAATTGAGAAAGCCCATCCCGAAGTTTTTAATATTCTTTTGCAGATTTTGGAGGACGGTCGTTTGACCGATGCCAAGGGCCGGACCGCTTCTTTTAAAAACACTATTTTAATCATGACTTCCAATGTCGGTTCCGAGCACATTGCTAAAATGGGTTCTTTGGGCTTTTTGGGCGACAACGTCGAAGCCACCAAGGCGGATTTGAAAGAGAAAGTTATGGAAGCTTTGAGAGAAAATTTCCGGCCGGAGTTTTTAAACAGAATTGACGAAATTGTCATTTTCAATTATCTGGGCAAGCCAGAGATTAAAAGAATCGTTGAACTGGAGCTGGAAAAAGTGATTCGAAGATTGGCCGATAAAAAAATTGAAATTAAAACAACCGGAAGCGCCAAAGATCTTTTGGCCGAGCAGGGTTTTGACGCCAATTTGGGCGCTCGACCCTTAAAAAGAGTGATTCAAAAATTGGTGCTTGACCCCCTGGCTTTAAAAATCGTGGCCGGAAATATTAAAGAAAAAGATGAGGTTGTCATTGACGCCGAAAAAGACCAGATTGTTTTTAGAATGCCCAGTGATTTAGTGCACAAAGTTCCATGGCCAAAAATATCCTCAAAATCTTGAGTATCTTCATCGTCGGCGCAGTGGGCGGCATTTTTGCCGACCAAATTCTCTGGCCCTATTTCATTGAGCGGCCGCTTTTTTATCAGTATAGATTGGAGCAGACGCCGATTTATGTGACCCAGAAGCAAGAAACCACCATGTATGTCCAGGAGAATTTTGCTTTAAGGGAAGCAGTGGAGAAAGTGGCCAAAGTCGTAGTTGGCGTCAAAACCAAAACCGAAGCACGAGAGATTTTGGAAGGTTCGGGTCTGGTCGTCACTTCGGATGGCCTCATCGTCACCTTGGCTTCGCTGGTGCCGCCGGGCTCTGCCTTTTCTTTTTTTGTTGAGGGTCAGTGGCCCAATTACCAAATTTTAAAAAGAGATTTGACAAACAATTTAGCTTTGGTCAAACTTGAAAGCAGCAGATTGTCAACGGTCGGTTTTGCCGACTTGGAGAAAACCAAAGTCGGGGAGCGGGTTTTTCTCATAGGCACGGACTTCAGCACGACCACGCCCCGGGCCGTGGTCAACGAAGGCATTATCAGTTTTTTTAGCGAAGATTTAATTAAGACGAATATTTTTGAAGACCAAGTTGTTCGGGGCAGTCCTTTATTCAATCTTGAAGGTAAGGCCGTCGGCCTGAACATACTTGATGAAACCGGCCGGGTTCAGACTATTCCTATCAACGTTATCCGCGCCTTCATCGGTTTGTAGCCTTAACAATTAAATTAAAAAAGGAGGAAACGGTCTTGGCCATAAGTAAGCTTAGTTTAATGCGAGAAGAAGTTTTGAGGCTGGTCAGGCAAAATGACGGCAAATTGTCGGTAAGCGACGTAAAAGCAAGACTCGGCAACCCTGACGTCGCATGCTCATCGATGGTAGATTACATGGAGTTTAATTCTAAAGTTATTTATACCAAAAAGATCGGGACAAAAAGGATGCTCTTTCTCAACAGAAGAACCCAGGCGGCAGATGGCGTTCCGTTGACAGAAGTTGACTGCGGGCTGATGGCAAGATTTAATCTGGATATTCTTGATTTCAAAATTCTGGAAGCGCCCGAGAGCGAATCGTCGTATGGCTTAGCTGATAGGCTAAAAGTTTTAGAAAACCAGGTCGTAGCCAGGGTTGAGCGAAGTATTCCCCTTAAATTCAAAGTCGCGAAATTTCAAGAAGCCCAAGAAATCTTTCATAAGTGCAGGCAAGAGTTAGCAGCGCTCCAGGTGGTGTGAGAACCCATCAATCTCGCACCACTTTTTAATTAATCACCTCCCGAGGGTACTTACCTAAACATTTTCCGAAGGGACTTTTATACCTATTTCTCCAAAAGTTTGTTATACTAAAATAAATACCTCCCGAGGGTACTTCAAGAGGGTACTTAAATTTATGCCATATCGAAGAATATATTTTGAAAAAAATAAGCCCGTCCATATCGTTTCTCGATCGGTGATAGATGTTTTTAAGCAAAAAGAAGATTGTTATAGGTTTATTTTCCAATTTTATGTTACCAATTTAGGTAAAAGAGGTTTTAATGTCACCGCGAAAGATGCTATCAAAGCAGGACAAGCTTTGTTATATGAAGAGAAAATTCCTCCAAGGTTTGTGTCCGAAGAACATTCCTCCTTTGTTTATTTATTAGATTTTTCTTTAGTGATGAATCATTATCACTTCTATTTGTTACCGACCAGCGAGAACGTAATACCTATTTTTATGCAAAAACTAAACAATGGTTTTGCCCAATCTTTCAATCTACTTCATAAACGGAAAGATGCTGTTTTTGGAAGTAGATACAAGGGCGTAGTAGTTGAGGATGAATTTCAATCTCACGCGGTAAGTCGATATGTTAGCATAATTAATCCTCTTGATATTTTTCAGCCAGGATGGAGAGAGGCTGGATTAAAAAATTCAAACGAAGCTTTTAATTTTTTGGAGGATTATGAATTTTCGACTTTTCCGGATAAAATAAGGAAAAGAAAGGCTCAAATATTAGCTCCTCAAGAAATTTTAGAGCAATATGCTCCCTTTTGGGGAGACGAAAACGAATATCGAGAATTTGCCGAAGAATTTTTAAAAGAAAGATTAACCTCTTCTCGCCCTGCATTTATTGAATAAACACCCTCGGGAGGTGTTTATTTGGGGATATACACAGTTGACAGGGGTTTTCGGGGGCATAAAATAAAAGTATATGGCGCAGAGAATTGTTTTTTTGATTTCGGGCATTGTCGTTTTAGTCCTCATCAGCGGAGGATTTTTTTATTGGCAGCAAAACCAGGCAGATGTCAGAGAGCTTAATAAAACCCTGCCCGCGGGGGTGAGGGTGGCAAAGAGTTTAATTGGTAATGAATACAAAGTAGTGAATAAAATAGACGGGTACGATTTTAAGGTGCCGATGGAGTGGAGGGGGATAAAAGAAGTGGAATATATATCAGAGAGAGAGGAGAGTGGATTTCGCGGTACAAGTATAAATATTGAAGGATTAGAGGGTGGGGCTAGGGGGTTGGGTGTTGATCGTTTCAAGATAGAACGCAACCCAAATTTAATTGATTGGGCAAAAAATATGTTTAGTACAGTGGGCCTAGATGGCGATTTTAAAAGCGAAACTATTAAAAATTTTGAAGTGATTAAAACGCAAGAAAACCTACATTTAGTAGGCATGTATATGTATTTTTTCAAAAAAGATTCGGCAATTTACTCTATAACTAATGGTTCTGAAGAATTCATTCGCTATATAATTACTAATGGTCAATGGTAATTTAAGAGGAGGTAAACCCATAGTGATTATACTAATAATCACTATTTTTTTGTTTAGTAATGTCGCTTTGGCAGCAAAGATGAAAATCAGCGCCCAGCAGGCCGAAGAGATAAAAAAAGTTTTAGGTATAACCCAAACACTTCTTAATATTTCCAAACTTATCGTAAACGATAACGACTTGGCAACTATTTTAAATAAAGCGATAGGCGTTGGCCAAACCGGCACTGACGCCACTTACGGCCTGCTTGTTTTAAGCGCTTTAAACGAAATGGACTTGATGGATTTGGTGCTTTCGCAAAGATATAAGGAAGAAGCCAGGGATTATTTTAACAAAGTATTGAAAGAAAAGACAGACCTGCTTTCCTATTGGAAAGGCGTAGGTTTTGATATCCCCAAAGTGGTTTCTGGTTATATCACCGGGCCCATGGCTGGTTTAACCTTAAATAGTTTTGCTATTACCGACAAAGCCATTGCGATCTTCGGTGAGTTTTATATTTTGGAAACAATGAAGTTATACGACGGTTTGTGGCGTTATTTTGATGAGAGAAGAAATGGCGAATTGCATCAAGGGGCTTGGGAATTGGCTGAACCTGAAATGGGTTTTGCGGCACTAAGAGGATGGAGTTTTTCTTATAAAAAGCCATCGGATCGAAATTCATACGAGCTTGAAGCTAAATTTTTAGCGCTTTGGGATAAATGGGGACCTTACGCCACTCCCTATGGCATAAGCAAAAAATACAAAGACCAGCTAGCTGGCGAGTTGAGAGATACTTTAGTCGCAGCCATACAAACTCAACCCCTTGCCAAAGAAGCGCCGCAATTTTCATTGATAGACAAATTGTATAATCAATTTATCAAGCTGAAAGAGGTAGCAACAACTTTAATCAATCAAATCAATCCCTTTAAGGCTGGTCCGATAATTGATTTATCCAGGGAATCGGTTGAACCTGGTTTAGCTAATGAGGGGAAAGTGGCAGCCATTGAGTCTGCGCCCGTTGACGCCCGAAATATTAAATCAGCGGAGAACAGTTCTCCGCTGGTAGAGAGTTTGGCAGAGGATAGTCCCTCGGGAAGTCCGGAGGAAATTAAGGAGCCAGAAGAAATTTTAGAGCCTGAACCTGCGCCACCAATTCCTATAACGCCGAAACCAGTACCGGAGCCAGCCTCCAAACCGGCGCCAATTTCCGGACCAATATTGTGCGAAAGAGATAGTGGTAATCCAACAAGATTCAGAGTTTTTATTGATGAGGTTGCTTGGATGGGAACAGCAAATTCCTCTAACGACGAGTGGATTGAGCTCAAAAATATCTGGGGCATCCCAGTTAAATTAAATGGCTGGCAGCTTTTAGATAAAGATCGGCAAATTGAAATAATCTTCGGCGAAGGCGATATTATCCCCGCCAACGGTTATTATCTCCTGGAGCGGACCGATGATAATTCGATGCCGGACGCCAAAGCAGATTTGATTTATACCGGCGCCTTAAATAACACCGACGAGGCTTTATATCTTTTTGACGACCAGTGCAATATTGAAGACGAAGTTTTAGCCAATCCCAGCTGGCCGGCCGGAGACAATACTCTTAAAAAGCCGATGGCAAGATTAGATGTTTTGGATTGGTATAGCGGCGTCAGCACTCCTAGGGGTGAAAATAGCTCTCCGCCAGTAATTCGTTCTTCCGCCAGCGTTCCAATTCCCTCACCGACACCGTCTTCTATCTCGCCTCAAATTTTTATCACCGAAACATACATTGGAAGCGAGGGCAGCCAAAAAGATGATTTCGTCGAACTTTACAATCCTAATTCAGCGGCGGCCAATTTAACTGGTTGGTATCTCCAAAGAAAAACAAGCGGCGCTCAAGATTTTTCTTCTTATGTCCCTCACGAATTGTTCGTTGGTAAAACAATCGGGGCCCAAGATTATTTTTTAATCGCTAACGCTTCCTCATCTTTTGCCACCTCAGCTGACGTCGTGACCACCTACCCTTTGACTGAAAACAATACTCTAGTTTTGAAAAACAGTCAGCAGGAAATTATTGACCAGGTTTCCACCGATAACCCTTCTTTAGGCAAAAGTTATGGCCGTAAATGGTCGAGTACCACCCTAAGTTATACGGAAGATTTTGAGGCTCAAACTCCTACTCCTCGAGCTCAAAATCAGAATTCGGCCGCCGAAGATGGCGAGGAAGAGGAACCATTACCAGTGGTTATTAATGAAGTCGCTTGGGCTGGTACGCAAGCTAATCATTTTGACGAATGGCTTGAGCTTTTAGTAAATTCAACGACCAGTTTTGACGGCTGGAAGATTCTAGGCACTAAAAATGGAACCACTACGATAGAAATTCCCCTTTCTGGCTACGCTTCTTCGTCAACTTATCTATTAATTGAAAGAACCGACGATAATACAATCAGCGATATTCTGGCAGATTTCTTTTTTACCGGTGGTTTAGATAATAATGGCATGAAATTAGAACTTTGGGATTCAGAGGGCGCTTTAGTTGATTCGGTCGATGGTTCTTCCGGCTGGTTTGCCGGTTCGGCTTCGCCCGATTATGTTTCCATGGAAAGAATTAATCCATTAGCGGGGTCCGACCCCGCTAATTGGGCCGGCAATAATCGAGTTCCTTGGGAAGGTCAGCAAGGGAAAGACGCCGGCGGGGAATGGGTTAACGGCACTCCCAAATCAAAAAACAGCGTGGCCAAAGAATTAACCACCGTTATCGCCGGTGGTTTTCAAATAGAGAATGATTTTACTTTGGCTTTACTCGGTAGCCCCTATCTTGTGGAAGGTTCGATTAACGTGGTGGCCGGAGCAAAATTAATTATTGAGCCGGGTGTGACAATTAAGTTTAAGCACAATAATTCTTGGAAGTCAGAATTAAAAGTGGAAGGAGAGTTGATGGCTATTGGCACCGAAGTTCAAAGAATTATTTTTACTTCTTCCAGCACCCAGCCTGCGGCGGGCGATTGGGAATGGCTTTATTTTAAGAATGCTCAAGCCATCCTGAACAATGTGGTTATTCAATACGCCGGCAAAAAAGAAGGCAATCCGCCTTTTTCACCGCCCTTTACCCGAGGGGCTGTTTATATTGAAGGTGGAAACGTGCAGATTAAAAATTCAACCATTGAAAACAACCAAACCATAGGTGTTTGGTTGAAAGACTCTGCCGATAGCTTGATTGATAACGTGGTCTTCGCCGATATCCAGGGAGACTGGGAGAAGCCGGCGGCCATCTTGATTGAAAATAGCAGCCCTATTATTAAAAATTCAACTTTTCAGAATAATAACGTCGGGATTTGGATTGATAGCTCGGCCAGCTCGACCATTGAAAATAATGTTTTTGAAAGTAATCAAACTCCGATTAAAACCAACACCCTTTTAGCTACTTTTTCCGGCAATATTGCTCAAAATAATAATTTAAACGGCATTTTAGTTTCAAGCTTCGGTTTTTCCGACACAATCAACCAGGTTGATTGGCAAAAAGCCAATTTGCCTTATATTTTTGAAAGCTATGCCATAATTTTTCCTGGGCAAACTTTGAATATTAAGCCGGGCGTAGTGATTAAATTGAAAAGCAACGGCCGGATTTATGTTGATGGCACTTTAAGGGCAGAAGGCAGTGAAAACGAGAAAATCACTTTCACTTCTCTTGAGCAGGCTTCGCCCGGCGCCTGGGGCTTTATTTCTTTTTCCGCTTCAAGCATTAATTCAATTCTTGACAATGTGATTGTCAGGTATGGGGGATGGTATAGCCAACCTTTTAAAAGTGGGGCCGTGAAGATAAACAATACAGATGTTATTATTTCTAACTCTCTTTTTGAAGATAATCTTTTTGCCGGGTTAGAGCTGGAAAACAGTACGACGACTATTATCAACACTGTTTTTAAAGACCATCGGGCGAAATATAATTATGATATGGAAAACTCAAAAGGGGTTTTCATAAACAATGCCACGCCAATATTTACCAATGCGATTTTTAATAATAATTACTACGGGGTGTATGTTGAGCCGGGGGAGTGTCCGGATTTGACGGAGGTGAGTTTTGGCGCAGGGGATGAAGCTAATTCCGTTGACGTCTGGCCGGAAAGTTGTCTGTTTTAGATACAGACATTTTGCACTCACAATCTAAGGGCTTGGTTAGGAGTTAAACCGTTAAGTCCGCAGTGTTTGGTGTCATTGT
>Ga0155657_116_pt1 | contig 17907 bp, 14 predicted proteins | sample RifCSPlowO2_01_FD_107314 | JGI IMG/M metagenome (GOLD analysis project Ga0155657, IMG submission 107314) | Candidatus Nealsonbacteria bacterium RIFCSPLOWO2_01_FULL_43_32
AATTTCTTTCGTCTAAAAGATAAATTATTTTCTCTTCCAGGTCAAGCTCGTTCCGCGGATCAATAAAAATCAAATTATCTTTAAGGGCTTCGTAATAACCCGTTTCTTTGGTCAATAAAATTGGTTTCTGAAGCTTCAGGCATTCTAGGGCAAAATTGGGGGTAATTTCAGTCAAAGAGGGTAAAAGGCATAAATAAGCGCGTCGAATTTCTTCAAATAATTCGGACTGGGGCAGGGAACTTTCGAAAAATACGCTACTTTCTAATTTTAAACTTTTAATTTTAAATTTTAAATCTTCTTCCGCTGGTCCTCCGCCAATAATCTTAAGGGTTAACTCTTTATCGGTCTTTGATAAAACCTTGTTAAAAACCCTGATAAGAAAATCCAAGTTTTTTAATTTAAGCAACCGGCCGGCATAAAGCAGTTGATAATTATTAGCAGGCTTGCCCGCCACAATCTGAAAGTTTGGGCGGGGAAACGGATTCTGAACAATAACCGCTTTCCTCTCGTTAAGATTAAAAAACTTTAAGTAGATGTCTTTCTGAAAATGGCTGGTAAAGATTATTTTCCTGGTTTGATTAAAAACCTTTTTCATCAACCACATCCAAAACCTCTCTTTAAATACTTCGGGATCTTCGTAATATTCTCTTAATGGTTTTTGGGTTCGGCCTGACTCCACCGCCCTTTCCCATAAGAAATCGCCGCCTATTCTCACAAAAAACTGCTTCTTCGCGATTTTCGAAACACAGCAAGCCGGCAACCCGCAACTTATGAGATTAAAAGCATAAATCAAATCGCATTCTTTGGCGCTCTTGAAAAGCGCCAAAAAATAAAGAAAAATTCTCAAAGGCTGAGGATATTTTTTAAATCCTTGATAAGAAACGATTTTTACCGAATGCCCTCTTTTTTCTAATCCTTCTTTCAATTTCTGGGTATAAATTGCTGGTCCCCCTATTTCGGGCGGATAGATTGGTGTGGCTAAAATAATTTTCATATTTTTCTAATGACGGATGGCCCGTACGATAAAGCCGGTTTTGAAAAAAGCCGGCGCCCACTCTTCTGTAATTTTAGAAAGTCGGACGGCCAACCGTGGAAATAAACGGTCAAACGGCGTCCAGAGAAAACGAGAATTATAAAAAATTATTTCCTGGGCCGTAAAGCCATTTTGTTTTAAAACTTGGATTACCTTTTGTTTAGAGAATTCTTGGGAATCAGCCTTCGGCTTCCGTTGCCAGAAAATACGAATCAATCTGCCCGCCGGCCTTATTATCAAACGGTCCCACATCCTTGGGAGGCTCCAAAAATAAGGAAAAGTAACAATAAGCATCCCTCCCGGGGAAAGCACTCTATAAATTTCCTTAAAACAAGCTCCCGGATCTTTAAAATATTCAAAAAGACCCGAGGCAACAGCTACTTCAAACTTCTCGCTAGAAAATGGGAGGTTTTCCGCCCGGCCGACGGCAAAATGAGTACGGGGATTACCGACAAACCGGTCTTGGGCAATCCGAATCATTTCTGGCGCTGAATCCATCCCCCAAACCTCGAAACCGCAGTCTAAAAATTCTTTTGTATATACGGCGGGTCCGCAACCGACGTCAAGAATTTTAGTTCCTCGCGGTAAACCATGAAGGAGTTCAAAAATTCTCTGGCGCCTAATGCGGAAAGAATAACCCTTTGGAGTTGAGGCGCTATAAGAACGTTCATATTCTACGGCCTGACGATCAAAGTAATTAGTAATGTCGTTTTCGGCTAAAACATCGCCAGAAGAAAGCCGCCGCGCTAGCAGAAAATCGCGCATTCTCCGAAGGAACGTACGAATGCCAGAAATGGTGACCAAGAATAGTTGTTGATCTTTTGTTGCGTCCATGGTCAATCGGGGAAGGGCTAAAAGATTAATTTTACCGCTCAATAATTCAGCTTCGGTCGTAAAAGCCGCATCAAATCCAGCCTCACTTAAAACTGCCGCTGTCTGCTTGGAAAAGTCCCCCGGTTGACCGTTGGGATAAGCAAAAAGGCGGCAATTAATATTTAGCCTATCCTTAATAAGATTCTTAGCATGAAAAAGTTCTCCCCGGAATTCCTCAGGAGATATTCGCGTGGCAATCGCATGGCTGGCCGTGTGATTGCCCAGTGTCACTAATCCAGAACGAATCATCTGGCGAATTTCGTCCCACTTAAGTGGTGTATAATCCGGCTCTTCTGAAAGATTACTGCGCAGATTAACGCCGCATTGATCAATTACTTCTTCAACCAACTCCTTTCGTTTTTTGTCGGGAATTAACTTGGCGTATCTTCGGATTACCGCATCGGCGCATATTTTTTCTTCTTTGGTGACTATGGGAAAAGAAAAATTTCCATTTTTCATAATTTTAAACTCATCTTTTTTGCTGTAATTTATGGCGTATTCTAATTGATCTACCCAGAGAGGTTCTCGTTGCTCAATAAAATCGGCTGGCAAAAAAATGGTAAAAGGGAGGTTGTATTCTTTAAAAATCGGCCAAGCGACGCGAAAAATATTCTGGTAACCGTCGTCAAAAGTTATAGCAATCATGCCTCGTGCTTCCCGGGGCGAAAAAGCCCAAGCAGTGACGAGGTCTTTAAGCGGGACAACTCGGAAGTGCGACTGAATAAATTGAAGTTGTTGCCTAAGTGCTTCTTGGGGGATGTGCTTTTGGCGGTAGTTCTCAATGCCGAAAAAATTCTCCCGCTCGGTTGCGCCGTGATAGAGTAAAATGCGCGGGGCGCGAAAACAGAGCAGAGCGGCTTGGGGCATTTGGAGGATATTGATGGTTTTCCAAATAATAGACTTCATAGTTTCTCAATCTAAGCACTAAACATAGAATAGATTTTTAAAACTCCGGAGGCAATGTTCTGCCAATTATATTGCCCTAAATTAATCTTGGCATTTTGAGTTAAGTTTTGAGCCAAGACAGGATTAGAACAAATCTCTAAAATAGCCTGAGCTATGGCTTCGTTATTTTTAGGTACAACCAGAAGACCTGTTTTACCGTCTTCAATCAGGTCTAAAATACCGCCAACTTTAGTACCAATAACCGGGATCCCTGACGCCTGCGCCTCTAAAATAGCGATACCAAACCCTTCTCTTAAAGACGGTAAAATAAAGCAATCAGCGGCCGCTAAATATTCCGGAACTTTCTCGTTGGGAATCTCCCCAAAAAATCTCACTCTTTCTTTTAGGTTTAGTTTTTCCGTCAAACTTTCAAGATTTTTTCTTTCACCCCCATCGCCAATAACCAATAATCGGCAGTTGATTTCCGGCAATTTTCCTTTTGCCATTGCCTCAATTAAATAATCTATGCCTTTAACTTTTTCCAGCCTAGCCACGGTCATGATGACAAATTCATCTTTTAATCCAAGCTCCTGACGGGATTTTTGACGGTCCAAATTATCAAACATTTTTAAATCGATACCGTTAGGAATAACCTCGACGTTTTTGCAGCCGATTTCTTTAAAGTATTCGCCGATAGCCCGCGAAGCGCCAATACAAACAGCAGCTTGGCGATAAATAATTTTTTTCAAGGGGTTACGTTTAGATTCCATCCTTTGAACCGTCGTAATATAAGGAACGCCGGTAATTTCTGATAAATAAAAACCCAGAACGCTGCTCAAAAATCCCTGGCAATGCAAAACATTGATTTTTTCCTTTTTGATTAAAACAAGTGATCGGAAGAAAATAAATGGAAGTAAAGACAAAGTATAAATTAGGGGTGAATGCGACAAGTTTTTTAAAGAGAAAAGCGAAGTTCTGATGATTTGAAGCTTGCCAAATTGCTCTTTTTGGAGCTGATTTTTGACCCTGCCGGTAATAACAAAAACCTCGGCGTTTTTAGAAACCCTCTCGGCGATATTGCGGGTCCAGGTTTCGATACCGCCCACGACCGGATAATAATGCAAAGCCGGCATTAATACTTTCATAAATTAGCTATGACCTTTTTGACAGCAGTTATTATTTTTCTCACATCTTTCTCCGTATAGTGATTTTGCAATGGAAAATTAATAATTCTTTTGGCTGCCTCAACCGTGTTGGGAAAATCAGCTAAATCAATTTGGTATTCTCTTTGGACGCCCTCGTTCAAAATAATCGGCGCGTGCCAAATTCTAGTACAGAAAACTCCGTATTTTTTCAGTTTTTGGACAATAACATCCCTCTTATCTTGGATATTTCGAGGCGTTAATGATGAGAGATAGCAAAAAACATTGCCGTCAGTATTTTGAACCTCAAAACCCAGCGCTTTAAGTTCTTTTTGAAAAAATATGGCCAATGTTTTTCTGTTTTCCGATGATTTCTCGGTAGCTTCAAAAAAATCAGAAAAAAGATTCAACGAAACCCTGTTGAGCCCTCCGAGCTCGCGCATCTTTTCTCTTCTGGGCATCTTAGGAGCGATTTCCGACCCAAACTTTTTAAAAAACAAGGCGAACGGCCAGAAATAGTTCAAAAAAGAAATGAAATCCCTGAAGTTAAAATAAGTTTTGGGCAATTTAATCTGCCAATCGTTGGGACAGGCTAGCATGCCTCCCCGAAGCGCCGGGAATTGTTTGTAAAGACTGAAAAAAGAAACATCGCCCGAGTTTCCGGTGCCGTCCAAAAAAGAATGAGCGCAATCTTCAATAATGACGAGGTCTGACCTCCCGCGGAGGTCGGACCTCAACGCATCAACATCGAAAGGCAACCCGTAGGTGTGACAGACTAAAATGGCCCGAGAGTTTGGAGTAATCTTTTTCTGGATTTCGTCGGTTCCGATATGAAATGTCTTGAGATTAATATCAAGAAAAATCGGCTTGATATTATATTCTTTCAAAATAGGATAAAAAATATCGCAGATATAGGCTGGTAAAAGCATTGCGGTATTCTGCAGATTCAATTTCTCAATAATCAGCCGAAAAGCGGTCCGGCCCATGTCGGTAAAGATAAGTTGCTTGGCGGGAAAGTAAGCAACAAGCTTCTGGGTGAGCCCCTCCAAATCAACAGATTTTACCAAAGATAATTTCGCCTTGATAAAACTTTTTAATTTTATCTGCGGGTGGACGAAATACATAATTTATAATTTATATTTTAATAAATAGGGACTGATCCTCTTAATGACAAATGAAGGCAAATATTTCCAGACATCCCTTAGAAAGCTGTCTTTCAGTTTTGACTCGCCGGGGTAGTTTTTCAGCTCAAAGATGGGAAAAGCTGCGGCTCCCCAGCGATTCTTGAAGTCGCCGATGGACGAACCCTTTCTAACGGCTCCGAAGTCAAACGTTTCAAAACCCTCTTGATGCTTCCGTTTCAACTCCGACCAGAGAACCAGCGTGTGCGCTCCCAGCTTCAGGTATTTTTCATCAAACCCGCACAAAAACGAATGGATGATTTTATCGCAGAGAAGAAAGACATTGCCGCCGACCGTTTTCTCTCCCCTTTTCACCAGTAAGATTTCGTCGCTTGGGCTGTCCAAAAAGAACTTAAAAAAGGAAAATGGATAAACTAGGGCTTTATGTTTTTTTAAACTTCTAACGTAAAAATCGTAGAGGGTCTTTAAATCATTTTCGGTTTTGCATTTTTCAACCGTCAAACCGCTTTCCATGGCCTTATTTTTCTGGCGATGGCGATTGCGGTCACCGACGGTTTCTACGTTTAAATTGCTGATGCCCTCAAGTAAATACGTTTCCCGCAAACTGTCCCTTACGTCAAAACCCTTGAAATAATTCAAAAGATAAGGATGAAAACTAATTTTAAACGGCGCCTTAAATTCTTCGAATAAGTCTTGCTGAAATACCTGGCCATCAATATCCTTAACAAGCGGCAAGGGGCCCCCATATTCGCAAAAAGGATGGGAAATTAATTTTTTTTCGGTTTTAGCCAAACTTAAAAGCGCTTCATTCTTCCACTTATAATGTTCAAATTTCATCCAGGGAAACTGCGACTCTAAAAACTCCTCCCACTCCCAAGAATGAAAAAAAGTTTTGAATAAGACCTTGCCCAGCAAATTTTGCCATTCCTTTTTATCTTCGATTTTTTGAAAATTACTGACCATTAATGAGATCGAAAATACTCGATGGTTTTTTGCAGGCTTTCTATCAGAGGTATCGGTTGATAATTGATGGCTTTTTTGATTTTAGAAAGATCGGGTTGGCGGTCGCGCATGTCTTCGAAGTTTTCGCCGTAGACCTGAGTATAAGGAATAAATTTAATTTTTGATCTGCTTTTTGTTAAATCGATGATTTTTTGCGCCAAATCCTTGATGCTGATTTTTTCATCCGATCCCACATTGAAAATCTGGCCGTATGATTTTTCTTGATTCCCCACAAGCTCGATCAAAGCATTAACCACGCTGCCCACATAGCCAAAAGCTCTTGTCTGCTCCCCGTCGCCATAAACCTCAACGGGTTCGTTGTTTAAGGCTTGTTTGATGAAACGCGGCACCACCATACCGTATGAGCCGGATTGCCTGGGACCTACGACGTTAAAGAGCCGGGCGATTATCACGGGCAAATTTTTTTCTTTGAAATAAGCCAGGGCCAAAAACTCATCCACCCCTTTAGACATGCCGTAGCCCCAGCGAGCATGATAGGCAGAACCGTAAATTCTGTCTGAATCTTCTTGAAACGGGATATTCCCATTCTTCCCGTAAACTTCGGAGGTTGAAGCTAATAGAACGGGCGTGCGCTGACGAACGGCTATTTTAAAAATTATCTCGGCCCCGAGAAGATTGTTTAAAAGAGAATCTAACGGTTTTTCCATGACTGTTTTGACCCCGACCGCAGCCGCTAAATGGTAAATCTCGTCTATCTTGGAAATAGTTTCTGAAACTAATTTTTCATCTAAAACAGAACCTTTGGTAAAATGGAAATTCTGATTGTCTTGCAAGTGTTTTATATTCTCCAGGCTGCCGGTAGATAAATCGTCAATAACAAAAACCTCTTCGCCTTTCTCGAGGAGTTTCTCTGCCAGATGCGAACCAATGAAACCGGCGCCACCGGTTACCAAAACAATTCTCTTTTTAGTCTCAGGCATGAGAAATTTTTAAGAGTTCTTTAAGGCCTGACTCTAAATTATATTCTGGCTGCCAGCCTAAAAATTTCTTAGCTAAAGAAGCGTCAGCCAGAGAGTGTTTGATTTCTCCTGACCGGGCAGGAATCCTGACAGTCTTTCCTCCGATTAATTCAGCCAATTGATTGACTGAATAGCTGCAGCCCGCTCCAATATTAAAAGCCTCGCCCTTACCAACCTGGCTTTGAGCGGCTAAGATATTGGCTCTGACCACGTCTTTAACATAGGTGAAGTCTCTGGTCTGTTCTCCGTCGTCAATAATCGTTAAAGGTTGTCCGTTGGCTTTTTGATGCAAGAAGATGCCGATGACCGTAGCATACGCTCCTTCTCTGGGAGCTCTGGGGCCGAAAACATTGAAATAGCGCAAAGATACGGTGGCTAATCCGTAAAGGTCGTAAAAAATTTTGCAGTAAAGCTCGCCCACGTATTTCTGCAGTCCGTAGGGATTGAGGGGCTGGGCAGGCATTGTTTCTTTGACGGGCAGTTCTGCTTGATTGCCGTAAATAGAAGATGAGGAAGAATAAATAACCTTTTTGACCTTGGCGTCGCGGCTAGCTACTAAAACATTCAGAGTGGCGTTCAAATTATTCTCGTGGGCAGCAATAGGGTCTTTGACAGAAAGAGGAATCCTGGGTTTGGCGGCCAGATGAAATACAAAATCTACTCCCTCAAAAAGAGGCTTGATGGCAGTAAGATCTCTTAAATCCAATTGATGAAACTCAGCCTTGGGATTTAAGTTTTCTTTCGCCCCGCCGGATAAATTATCAATAATAATGACCTGCTCTCCTTCTGCTATGAGGGCATCAACGAGATTGGAGCCGATAAACCCTGCACCACCAGTGACTAAGATTCTTGCCATAGTAAAAAATTAAAAACCTGGCCTCGTGCCTTTTTTCTCCGGGTCGTCAATCCCCTGCTGCCGCATCAGCTCATTGTTGATTTCCTCGGCAGTTTTATGGAGCTTCAAATCAATGCCTTTGGCATTGGCCAGCTGAATCAGCGCTTTGATGTCTTTGGGCAAGCATTTCCCCCCATACCCGCGAGCACCTTTGTGAAAAACATTAAGATGGGTTCGGCCGATTCTTTTGTCAGCAGCGGCAGCTTCCACCATGCGGTCATAATCAACCCCGATGGCCTGGCATAAATCATACATTTGATTGGCAAAACTCACCTTGACGGAAAACCAGGTATTGCCGAAGTATTTCACGGTTTCCGCTTCAACAGCTGGTAAAATCCTCTCAAAGGGCGCCAAGGGCAATAACTGCATCACGTCTCCAGCCACTGTCTGGGATTGCTCGGTATAGCCGACAATCTGCCTGTCAGGATAAGACATATCCTGATCTGCTGTTTCTTCGGTCAAAAACTCGGGGTTCATCAAAATCTTATGCTGGGGATATTTCTGCTGGAGAGCTTGAGTGGTTCCCGGTAAAACCGTGGATTTAATGACCACCACTTTTTCTCCGTTAAGCATGGTCAGGGTCTCTTCAACATAAGACAAATCAAACCCCTTGCCGTCTTTCAAATAAGGCGTGGGCACGCAAACAAAAACAATTTCCGCTTTGTTGATTTCCTCGGGCGACCCCAGTCCCTTGCCTTTGTCGTACAAAAAAAGCTCCAGCCCCTGCTTTTGTTCTAAATAGCGCTTCATAGCCCCTCCCACCATACCCACGCCCACAATGCCTACTTTGGTAAATCTTTTATACATCACTGAACTTGTTTAATTCAATTCTATAGTCTATTATATATACAAACAATTATCAATGTCAATTCATGTTTAAGATTCTCTTCCTCGTCACCCAGTCGGAAATGGGCGGAGCCCAGCGCTATGTTTTTGAAATAGCGCGTGGTTTAGACGCGCAAAAGTACGAAGTTTTGGTGGCCGCAGGCGAAGGCGATGGTGAACTTTTCAAAAAACTAGAACATACAGAGACCCGTTCTCTGTATCTTTCGCGGATGAGGAGAACGCCCTGGCCCTGGCAGGCTATTTTGGCCATCAGGGAAATATATGAGCTCCTCAAAAAAGAAAGGCCTGATATTTTATTTTTATGCTCCACCACTGCGGGGCTACTAGGCTCTCTTGCTTCAAAAATATATAAACTAAAAACTACAAACTACAAACTAAAAACTATCTATCGCATCGGTGGCTGGGCTTTCTGTGACCCGCGGGCTTTCTGGAAAAACTGGCTGATTCTTTTAGCCGAAAAATTAACGGCTCTTCTAAAAGACTTGGTTATCGTCAACTCGGAGATTGACCGAAAATTGGCTCTCAAATACAAAATTATGCCGGAAAGAAAACTGGTTAGAATCTACAACGGCATCGATATGAATTCTCTCAACTTCCTCTCCCGCGAAGAAGCTCGTAATGTTTTAAACGATTTAAGTGACTCCCGAAGTCACTTAATGGTGGGTTGTGTGGCAAATTTCTACAAAACTAAGGGATTAGAATATCTCATCGAGGCCGCGTCGAGGCTAAACCTCGACGGAAAGAGGTTTAGCCTCGTCATCATCGGCGATGGACGAGAAAGGCCAAAATTAGAAAAGCTCATTAAAAAATACCGGCTTCAAGAAAAAGTTTTCCTGGTCGGTCGCATGCCCGATGCCTATAAATATCTCAAGGCTTTTGATGTTTTTGTTTTGCCTTCTTTAAAAGAAGGCTTTCCCTGGATAATTCTGGAAGCTATGGCGGCCGGAATCCCGATTGTGGCCACCAAAGTCGGAGCTTTGCCCGAAATTCTTGATGAAGAGTTTCTAGTGACTCCTGGAAATGCCGAGGCCCTAGTAAAAAAAATAAACAGGGCGCTCGAACGCCCGACAAAACCCGAATTGAAACAAGAATTCACTTCCCAAAAAATGCGCAAAGAAACTGAAAAACTATTGCAAGGCCGCTAATTGTGCCTGAAGAAGTTGAATTAGTTGGTTGAGCAATTCGATAAGTTTCAATTGAAGTTCAACGATTAATTCGGCAATCGGCTTTTCGGTCGGGGTTGTCGGTTCGGTGGTGGTTGCCGCTTCCTCAATTTTCTCTGCCGGTTCCGGGGCTATCTCCTCGGGAGCGGGAACGGGCAGCGCTAAGGTTCGGGCCGCCGGGAAAAACGCCAAGCTTGAACTCATGCTTTCTCCTTTATCATTAAAAGCCACCACTCTCCGGCCGGAATATTCGGTATCAGGATTCAATCCCGTTTCATCAAGATAAGAAAGACCGGCTGCTTCGGTTCTGGCGACTTCTTTTAAGTTGCCATCTAAAATTTTGAAGCCGAACTCATTATCGGATGCGTCCGTAAAATACCACCTGATGGTTGACTCAGAAACAGCTTCGCCATTTTTAGCTATCGGAGAAGAGGGAACGGATGGTATGTTGGTGCCGGCTAAAATCATTCTCTCAAAACCGACAACTTTCTCATTGGTGGGGCCATTAAAAGAGGTGTCAGAAAAAACTGCCGCATTGACGGCCAATTCGAGCTTGATTGTTTTTCCGGTGTAGACGGTGGAATTAATATCTACCGTGACAAAAATCCTTTGCTGGGAAAAGTCTCCGCTAAATTCAGCGTCAAAAAAGGGCGAAGATGATTTCCTCACCCTTTCTGACTCATCGCCATCCCAGCCCGCCGAAGGGCCGTCTTCGTAAATTGTGATCTTAGAAATATCGTATTGCTGGATGGTGCCGGCATTAAGAATCTTTATCGAAGTTAATTTGGTGCTGGGCAGGGTTAAATCTAAAATTAAAACCTTGGTGCTCCCCGGCGGCACGGCATAGGTAGATTGGTTATTAACCTGAAAATCGCCGGCCGTGGAACCGTAAGCCACACCCGGAATTAAAACTAATAAGGCAATAAAAAATATCTTTGTCGTCATTAATTCATAGTAAAACAAAACAGCCAAAAGGAAAAGCCCCCTCTTCGGGGGCTTTTCACTTTTGTCTCTCGCGCCGTTTACAAGGAAAAACGTGAGAGAACCCAATTACTACTTACTCAAAGTGAGTGTCGCGGTCGGCAAACCGGAAACTTTGTAGTCCTGGCTCCAGTCGCTGGTACCCATTGAGTGGGTAGCGCCAGATCCGGACCTGTCTGACCAAATAAAGGTTGGAACAGTTGAGGTCACAGGAATGAAGTTGGAGCTGGTGTCGTCAGTGCTGGTATTATAATCCCAGCCACCTCCCATAAGACTTACAAAAGTACCGGTTGAAGTAGCCGTGCTTCTCTTAGCAATCTTGAAGGAAACTGAATCACCAGCTATGCCGTTTTGCGTAACGTCTCCTCTCAATTCATAGGTCTTGGTTTCGCCCGCAGCCACTATCTGCTCGGTCCTAGCCACAAAGCCAAGTCTCGTTCCCGCCGAAGAGTTCCAGACATACAAAGCGGTATCAGTGGTGGTCCCCAGAACCTCATCGCCAGTAGCTACGTTGTAAACCTTCATGGTACTCGTAGCGACCAACTTTATCGCATGGCCCGTATAGGTGCCGGTGGTGGTACCCATGTAAATACCATCCGTAGAACTGACAGCATTGCCAGTATTAGTACCTGCTGAAGTCGGGCTGTAGCCGACGCTGTAGACAACAGAATTGACCGTGACCGAACCTGACACGTCAAAGGTTACTTTCTTCCAGCCAATCGCGCCCTTGCTGTCAGCCGTCACTGTCCATCGATAGAGCGTCTTTTCGCCAGCGCCCAAAGCAGTGCTTGGCAAAGAAGCTGCAGCTATCGTGGGTTTGGACTGGTGAAGAATCTGTGAGTTGCCGCAAATCGCTGCTGATGGCTGAGTAGAATGATCAATATTTACGCCAGAACTTACTCCGACAGCCACAGTGCTTGAAGCTAAGCAAAGTGTCGAATCGTCACCGGTTGTCACGCCAGCCTGGTCAACTGTCTTTACTCCGCTAAGGTTAGCTTTGACAGTTAAGGTCTTAGTCGTACCGGCCGGTATTCTCCAATAACCGCCCACCGGCAAGCTGAACGTAGTAGAAGACCAATCCTGGCCAGCGTTAACTAAGGCCTGGGCTACTCCTAACTGGGCAGTGCCGTCCCACAAACTGATGGCCGTAAAGTCATTATCCTTAAGAGAAGATGAACCCTGTCTGTCAATGACAATGGTTTTAACATCAATATCTTCTCTGGAAGCAGTAAAGTCAATCTTAGCGTAAACCACATCTGATCGGCCGACGCCGCTTGAACCAACCGTAACTATCGCTGTATCTGGAGTATCAGCTGAAGCGGAAACGGCTAAGGTGCCCGCTGAAGCTAAAGTAATATAGCTTATTGCGGCCCCGCCATCAGTGTTGGTAGTGAAGTTAACTCCGCCGATAGCGCTGGAATAATTTAAGGTAGTGGTTGGAGTGCTGTTAGAGTCAAGACCGGTAAAGACCACATCCCGCGTTCCGACTGCATTATTAGTCATTTGGGTTAAGTCAGAAGAACTGGCAATACCCAAAGCAATCGTGTCATTGCTGTCTGCGGTTGACGGGATATCGGCCTTAACGGTGATTGTCTTTTGCTGACCCTTAGTAAGGGTAATCCCTAAAGAGTTCAAGAAGTCAGAGGCCGTGAATGTTACCGTGGTCGCTGTCGTAGAATCCCAACCCTTCTTGGTGGTTAATCTGGTCGTGCCGTCGAAAAGGGCAATATTGGAAAGGTTGTCCTGGTCGCCATAGTGATAACCATCGCCACCCTGGGTAGAAGATCCGGTTAATTTAACCCTGGTTACTCTGACATCTTCAGCTGAACCGGCCGTCATCACCAAACCGACTATTGGAACTTCGGTGGATCCAATAATAACCGTCTGGTCGCCGGGAATAGCCGCAGCCGAAATGCTCAAAGAGCCTTCGCCAACAGCCATAGTTTTTCCTCTGACAACCGCGCCTGTTTCAGTAATAGAAGCAGACGAAGAAACACCGGTACTTGTGATATCACCAGCAGTCGTTGGAGTAAATTCGAAGTAACCTCCAGCAGCCGGTAATGTGGTACCAGTTGGAATGTCAGCTATTACCTTTAAGGTAACGGTTTGCGAAGCGGGTACGGTCAAATTAAAGCTGAAAGCAACCGTGGCTCCGCCATCAGCGTCAGTAGAGCCCAATTGGGTCCCGTCTGACTTCAAAAGTTTGACATTGGTAAAGTCGTTCGCAACAGCATTAGTGCCATCTGATTGTTCAAGAGTAATACTCAAAGCTGAAACAGTAATGTCTTCTCCGGAATTAGCTGTTAAGTTGAATCTCATCATTTCCTTGCCGGTCGAACCTTTCATGTAGGTTTGAGCGGCCGGAGTTTGAGAAGACAACGAAGCAGATAAAGCGCCGTTGGCTGCGATGTCGTGAACATTGCCATTGCCCGAAGTCAAAACGATATTGGTCGTGCTTTGGGTAATGTCGTATTTTGAATCCAAACCATCAATCCAGATATCGCTGTAAGCAGCAATATCCATATCTACGGTCTTGGTCGCATCAGCGCCGCTTGGAATATCAGCCTTGACCTGGATGGTTTTATTTGAAGATTTCGCGACATCAAACAAACCGGTTGAATCGTAACCAACGCTGTTGGAACCAAAGGTGGCGTAAGAACCAATCAAGGAAACCGGACCAGCTATTTGGGTACTCCCATCCCAAAGCGTGATATTGGAAATATCAGTCGCCGAACCCGAACCATTGTTGAGTTTTAACTTAAGTTTAACCACTTTTACTCCCTCTATTGAACCTGCCGAGAACTTGAAAGCCGACATTAATCGGTTGGAAGTTCCCTTAACATAGTCCTGGGCAGAAGGATTCAAAGAAGCGTCAACATTAACAGTTAAACTGCCTTGCCCAATGGTCATCTCTTGACCGGTCTGTTTAGAGAAAGCAGCTGTGTCGCTAGCCGCAGCTTCAATCGCGCCTCCCGAGTTAGCTCCGTAAGCTGTGATGTCGGTATACTGGGTAATTTCAAACTGAATTGTCCTCGCGGTCCAGATACCCGAAGCCACGTCGGCGTAAGCGTAAATGATCTTGGAAGCCCCGGCTAAAATCTCAAGCGGGCTGCTTGATAAATCAAAGACAGCTTGATTTTGAGAATCTATAGTCGGAATAGTGCTGCCAATTTGAGCCCCAGCGTATTTCAATTTGACGTTGGAAACATCGGTTGCAGCCGCTGAACCAACGTGGGTGATAGCAATTTTGTGGATGTTGACCGCTTCAGTAGAGCTCGCTTCAAATGTGAAAGCGGCTATTTCTTGTTCGGTCGCTCCGGATAGCAGAGTCGCGGCCGCTGGAGAAGCATTTTTTACAACAAATAATTCACCAACGGAAATTCCCGCAATCGTTAAGGCCTTGCCGTTAATCGGGAAGGTCCCGGTCAGAGTTGCGGTAGAAGTAATATCAGCCGCAGAATCTATCCCCAATACGATACTGTCACCAACCGTGGCCGTTCCTTTGGCCGCGATGCTTACTTTCACCGTCAAATACTTGGTCGCCCCGGCTGGGATTGTCCAGGTAAAATTGGAAAAAGTCGCCTTGTGGGTGTTCGTATTTAAGGCCTGCGAAGAGCCGATCTGAGTCGTGCCATCAAAAAGTTTGATGGCCGAAACATCAGCGTCAGCGGCCACTCCGCCTCGCTTGATGATGATTTTTGAAACCGCGTAATCTGCTGTACCACCGGTAAATTTAATCTTGGTGATAACAGCGTCTGTCGCAGCTAGAGCTATCTGTTTGGCTTCTGGCGTGTCAACCGCTAAAGATACGGTCGCGGTGGTTGAAATAGGTGTAGTTGGAGTGGTCGGAGTTGTCGGAGTTGTCGGAGTGGTCGGAGTGGTCGGTGCGCCCAATAGCGTATTTAATTTAGCTATTGATTTGGCGCCGACAAAACCGGTACCAGCGGTTAAACCCAAAGGAGTTAAAACTTCGCTGGCATATTTATCCTGGAATTTGACAACTGCGGTTTTGGTCAAAGGACCAAAGTACAGGGTTTCATTACCGGAAGAACCTACACCCGAAGCCGCTACCTGGGTGTCAGCGGATGAATTCAAAGTTATTTGCAAACATTTGACATCATCGCCGCTTGAACCGATAGTCAGGTTTCTGGTGAAAGAACTGATAGCACAGCTAACAGTGCCACCGCCTTCAAGTGTAGATAATTGAGCCTGCAATGCCACTATTTGAGCCATTAAGCTATCGATCATCGCCTGCAGTTCAGCAGACGTTAAAGCGCCTACCGGCAAGGCCCAAACAGCAATAGAAATGGTCGAAACAATCGCTACGATCTTTTTTGTTATATTAGTCATTTTTTATTTTGTGTATTTTTTGTAGTTAATGATTATGTACGCGTCGTTGTCGACCATCTTTTAGGATAACGACTGTCAAAATTCAAAGTTATTGATTGGACAAGAGCAAAATTTTTACCAAAGCCTCCAAATAGTCGCCTTCTAAATAAGCCAACCGAGCTTCCTCAAAAAATTGAGATTGCTGTTCGGTTAAGCTTCTTTCCTCTAAATCTTTCAGTTCTCTTTCCACCAATTTAGCTAAGGCATTCTCCAGCGCCCCGGTATCGCCGATGACCACTCCTAAAACGGTTTCTATTTTTTGCTTATTCTCTTCCAGCTTCTGGGTTTCAATGGCGATTTCTTGAAGAATCAGCGCATCTGAACTGGTGACGCTGGTATTCATGGCCACTAAATCTTGGACGGCTTGAGCCATGCTGGTCTGGAATTCCTTGATAGCCGGATCCAGGCTTCTGACCTGGTTGGCTTGAGCAATCCTGCTTAATTCATCCAAGCGCTTATTAGCCAGCTTTAACTGGGTTTTCGGCTTCTCAATGTTTGAAGTAAAAGCCACTTGAGCTGTCTCGGTCATTTTTTTAACCGAGAATAACGTGTCTCCGGGCACTGTCTTCTGGGTAAAACCAAAAAGCCCGATAACCACCAAGACAGAAATAATCGGGGCAAAGGCTAATTTGTATCTAAAAAGCGGGAAGAATGAGAGTAAGCCGGGCTTGTCCGCCTTCGCCAAGGCTTCGGTGGGTTCGGCTAAAATCCTGTTTTTAGCCAAAATAACCCAGTCTTGTCTGGGTTTAATGTCGCACAATTCTTTCAACTGGCGCATGAGTTGTGGCTCGTCCATTACACTAATTATGACGGAAAAACAGGCCTTTTGTTACAGTTAGCTTTTAAGTACCTCCCGAGGGTATTTTAAATTTTAAACACCCTCGGGAGGTGTTTATTCTCTCTTTACGCTATTTGAGCTCGTCTTTGAGGGCCTTTAGAGCCCGGTGAATCAGCACCCTACAGGTGCCTTCCGGCTTATTGAGGATTTTAGCTATTTCCGGCACCTTAAGCTCGTCTAAGTAGTACCAGATAATCACTTCCCGGTAATCATCGTTTATTTTAGCCAAAGCTGCCTTAACCTGGCCTAAATCAGACTGCAGCCAGGCCTTTTCCTCTAAATCCTGGCTTGAAGCAAGCGTAGGCGCATATTCCATGGAAATCACTTGGTTTTTGCCTGCCTCCCTATAATGGTCAACCAGCAAATTACGGGCAATTTGGTATAAAAAGGCCTGGATGTTGTCAATCTTGTTTCCGCCTTTAAACGACTGCCAACCCCGTAAAAAAACCTCGGAACACAAATCTTCGGCTATTTCTGGCGATTTAACCTTTAAAAAGATAAAACGAAAGATTTTATCTATGTATTTGTCGTAAATGTCACTATAAGTTTTACGGGAATTGGACATATTAATTGGACATTTCTACTATAAATGCGACATTGTACTATAATGTCGCATTTCTCAAGATATAGCAAGCTCCCCGGCCGTTGCCGGTTTTGACAATCAGCCCGGTCTGGCTGAAATCCTCCAGGTCGCGCAGAATGGTCCGGCGGTTGGTGGCCGGGAAAATCTTGATTAAATCGCCTACTTTAATCTTATTATTCTTTGCCAATGTCTCTAAAATCCTTTGTTTGCGTTTTTGAGTTGTCCGAGGTTTTTCCACAGTTTTTCCTCTCCTTCGCCACGATACTCCATCATTACCTAATAAATCAGGTAGCGAAGGAGAGTCCTCCGAAGCCTTGGCGAAGGAGGACCCATGGCTACGGAGAGCTCCGCTTTCTTGCGAAGAAAGCTTCGCAATCCTCTCATATTCCCACCTAAGAACCGAGAAATTCCTCGTATCCACCCAATTTTGAGCTTGAGCTTGCTGAAAATAGTCTTGAAGCGTTTTAATCAAGCAGGCAAGATGCTCGTTCTGGTCAGTAAGCAGACTAACCAGGATTTCATCGGCTGTTTGCCTGATGTCGCGTTTCAGCCCTGCTTCCTTTGGAAAAAGCTCGGTCACCCTGTAGACCGCCCAAGTCAGTTTAATGTTAAAATCAGTAGACATAATGTCGCATTTTCTTATTCTATAATTGCGACATTGGGGTGTCAAGCAACGAGTCCCGCCTTATGCGGGACGAAGTTAAAGATGAAGGAAAACTCCGAAGGAGGCAAACTTCATCGCCCAAAAAAATAGGGCAAGAGCTTCTGGAAACCGGCTCTTGCCCTTAAGATGCGCCCTTATAGCGCTCTTTCAGCCTCGCTAGGGCCCTTGCCCTGGCCCTTTCTTTCCCCTGCCAACAAGACGCTATCTTCTGCTCTATAACAGACTGCGAGACAATACAATAACCTCCTTTGTTTAGTTCGTCCTCAACCCGTTGCCCTACCTCTTCCAAAGATTTAGCTGTACGCACTACATCTTCTATCAAATCTAAGGGATTCTTCACTTCTTTTATCAACCCTCCTTTTTTTGATAATTTTTCATTTTACCACGTTTCCCAGATTTCGTCAACGCAGACAGGTAATGTATACAGACATATTGCACTTTTCTAGGTAATCTGGGGGCATATGAAAACTATGCCAAAATCTACCAAAGAA
>Ga0155657_108_pt1 | contig 17301 bp, 28 predicted proteins | sample RifCSPlowO2_01_FD_107314 | JGI IMG/M metagenome (GOLD analysis project Ga0155657, IMG submission 107314) | Candidatus Nealsonbacteria bacterium RIFCSPLOWO2_01_FULL_43_32
CAAATGCGGATTTGTTGTGTATGCCATATACATACATTTTACCCTACAGGGTGTTGCAAAGGTATTGAACCACGACATGCTCTTGACAATACCACAGAGATGTGGTATTATCTTATTATTAAGCACTTTTACATATGGCTTAAGGGCCATTTTATTTAGATAAGTTTGAGATAAAGAATAAATACGAAAAAAGTAAATCATTTTTACGAAAAGGAGGATTATAGCATGAAACTGTTTTCATTCTTAAGGAGGAAGGAAAATCCCAGACCAAGGGAAGAATTGGGTGAGGAGGGAGAACTTAGATACATTATTATTAAGGATCATTATCAGGGATTTGGGACCAATTCGGGTGTAAAGTTACTGGATATCATAGCCGGCAATCCAAAGTATCAGTATGTAGAACTTCCGTCGAGTTGGAAAAAAATACCCAACCCTGGTGGATACGACAAGGAGAAGATAGTGGATTGCAAGGGTCGTGAGCGTGCCGGCGTTTTGTTCTCGTACATGGGCGGGGAAAGTGCGAATCTTTTATGGCCCCTGAACCGATTCCAAGTCAGTTATCTCCGTGTCGAGGGTCTCTTAGTCGGATGTGCGAGGGATGGCGGTAAACTTATTCATACCTCTGAGTCAATCAAGCCTGAAGAAAACGGTGTAATACACGCCACAGACCAATTTCGCGCCGAAGATCTCGCAAGTGAGTGGCTCAACAAGAACTACCCCGACTGGCGAAAACCCGGTGCCTACTGGGATTAGGAGCACATTAGGATCGTTTAAGAAGAAGCGAGGGAGAATCGTAAAGATTCGTTTGCACCTCGCTTTTCTCTTTTATCCCAAACAAGTTCTAACGTCGTCCAGTCCGCGGAGCAGTTTTTTCCTATTATAACTAATCGCCAATCTGGCAGTTTTTTGGTAGAATAAAATATATGAGTATTTACGCCTTTATTGACGCTTCAAATCTTTTTTATGGCGGAGAAAAGAGCTTGGGTTGGAAAATAGACTACCGGAAACTTTTAATTTACTTGAAGGATAAATATAAAATATCCAAAGCTTTATATTTTGGCGGCGTAGAAATATATGATTTCGACTTCGATTACCTTAAAAATGAGACGGTTCCCGTCGAAGAGTTAGAAAAATATTTAACAAAGATAATAAAGGAACGGGGGAATAAAATGAGCGAAGCGATGCTTTTATTGCTAAGCCGGCATCTGCAAAGGATCCGTTTTTATTTAAAATTAGAAAAATTTGGATATGAACTTCATCTCAAACCCGTAAAACTGTATGAACAAGACGACGGAACAACCAAAAGAAAAGCCAATTGCGATGTTGACATGACCTTTTATTTAATGAAAGAAAGAGATGGTTTTGATAAAGTGGTTATCTTATCGGGCGATGGCGATTTTCTGCCAATCCTTAAATATCTTAAAGAGAAAGGAAAAGAGATTATTGTTTTAGCTCGTGGACCAAGAACGGCGCGCGAGATACGACAATTTGCCGGCGGTAACTTTAGAGATTTCGAGTACTTAAAATACAGATTAAAAATAGAAGAAAAATAAATGGAACGGACTCATATAGAATCCGCTCCACGTTTAGTACTTATATGTTATCATTTTAGATAAGAGGTTGTCAATAGCTTCCTGCCTACTGACACAGGCGTGCCTACCGAGAGGCGTCGCGGGACAGCCCCATTGGATTATTTGGATGTGATTGGATAAAGAATCGCTGGAAGGGCGGTTTTTTTGATATAATAAAATATATGAAAAAGAAAAGCGTTCTCATTATTTTAGGAACTTTGTTTGTTTTTAATATTTTAGCGTGGATCGGCGTTTTTCAATTGAACCACGCGAATCTCGAAGTTACTTTCTTTGACGTGGGTCAAAGAGATGCGATTTTAACGGAGTGGACGCAATATATCCCTTCATATTTAGGGTTAAGCTCTCTGATGAAAACCAAACAATATCTGTTTTAAAATTATTTTCTCCAATTTTTAATCAAGCCCAAAAGATATGTCAAAGAAATACCGTACCTTGTTTAACCTTTAACGTTAAACACGGGCGTTAGTCCAAGAGGAGGCGGGAGAAAATAATGGTGCCTGTCCCCATTTTCTACATTTTCCATTTTCCCATTTTTGCTTACGGAGAAGTGGCAGCTTGACAGAGATTTTATCAAAAAGATATAATAAAAATAGATAAACCATGAAAAGCAAGAAAAACCAAAATTTTATATTAAAAGATATAGAAAAATTACTTGCCCAGCAAACGGTGATTATTCTTGGCGCGGTTGATAAGAAATTAGAGGAAACAAAGAAAGAATTTAAGCACGAAATTAACGGGCTCAAAATAAGCGTTGATAAGTTCGTCGGATTTTACACAAAACAAGACCAAGAATTTACGGTTATGAAAGAACATATGAAAAGATTGGAGGCGAGGTTGGAAAAATTAGAAGCAAAACAAGCATAAACGAGTTTATTATCTTAAACAGCTAGACCAGCTGTTTTTGTATTGTAAAATTATGTGTTAAGTTATAATCAAATTAATGAAGAAAAATTCAGTTTTAATTATCTTAGGAATTTTGCTCGGCTTGAACCTTCTTGCCTGGGTGGCGGTTTGGGAGTTGGCTGGGAGCGGGAGATTGGAAGTCACTTTTTTTGATGTGGGGCAAGGTGACAGTATTTTAATTGAAACCCCGCAAAATCAGCAGATTTTAATTGACGGGGGACCCAGCGGGGAGAGGGTTTTGGAAAAATTAGGCAAGGAAATGCCTTTTTGGGATAGAACCATTGATCTGATAATTTTAACCCATCCAGAACGCGACCACATGGCCGGCTTGCTCGAAGTTCTGAAAAGATATGAGGTTCAAAATATTTTATGGACCGGCGTGGTCAGAGATACGGCCGAATACCAAGAGTGGGAAAAGTTAATTGGGGAAGAGGGGGCCAATATTTATATCGCTAAAGCCGGTTTACGGATTACTGGAGGTCCGACCTCCCTCCAGATTTGGGGGAGGTCGGACCTCAATATTCTTTATCCGTTTGAGAGTTTAGAGGGCAGAGCGCTCAAAGACAGTAACAATACTTCTATCATCGCTCGTTTGGTTTTCGGCCAAACCTCTTTTTTATTCACCGGCGACGCTCTCAAATCCGTCGAAGGCCAATTGCTTAACCGGGATAAGCAATCAGTTGATTCGGACGTGCTGAAGGTGGGGCATCACGGGAGCAAAACTTCTACTGTTCAAGAGTTTGTTGAGGCGGTTTCGCCAGAAATAGCCGTAATCTCTGCGGGCAAAGATAACTCGTACGGTCATCCGCACCAAGAAACCTTGGACACCCTTGTTAAATATGGTATAACTATTTTGAGAACGGATTTGGCCGGTAATATTAAAATAATTTCCAATGGCCAAGATTATTTTCCCCGTATTCAAAACTAAAGTAAAGGGTCTGGCTAAGACCTTTGATTTAAATAACCCCAAAGAAAGAGGGGAGTATTTCAAATTAAAGGTCGGCGCTGAAATCAAAAAGCTCAAGGCCTATTTTGCAGAAGGCCATACCTTTATCGCTTATTTATTAGGCAAGAAGAATTCAGGTAAAGGCACTTATGCCAAGATGTTCGCCGAAGCGGTTGACCCGAGCAAAATAGAGCATTTTTCCATCGGCGACATGGTTAGGGGTATTGATCAGGAACTGAAAGATAAAAATAAAAAGAAAGGACTGATTGAGTTTCTGGAAAAGAACTACCGGGGCCGGTTCTCAAACCAAAAAATCATTGCTCTGCTGGAAAAAAGAAGCACGGCTGCCCCTCTTTTGCCCACGGAATTAATTTTAGCCTTGGTGAAAAGAGAGATTGCCAAAAAGAAAAAAAAGACAATTTTCCTTGACGGTTTCCCCAGAGACATGGACCAAATAAATTTCACGCTCTTTTTTCGAGACTTGGTCGGCTATCGAGACGATCCGGACGTCTTCGTTCTGATTAACGTTCCAGAAAAGGTGATTGACGAAAGGATGAAATACCGCAGGGTTTGCCCCAGATGCCAAACGTCAAGAAACTTAAAACTGCTGCCCACTTCGAAAATCAGCTATGATGCCAAGAGAAAAGAATTCCATTTAATTTGCGATAATCCTCAATGCCAAGGAGCCAAACTCGTTAAAAAAGAAGGAGATGAAAAAGGCACCAAGCCCATCAGGGCCAGACTTTTGAAAGACGAAGAATTAATCCAGCAAGCGGCTTCTCTTTATGGCATTCCTAAGGTTTTTTTGAGAAATTCCATCCCGCAAAGCCTGGCTTCGACCTCCGTCGACGATTACGAGATAACTCCGGAATACTCTTATCAATGGGACGGCAAAAAGGTGCAGGTGAAAGAAAAATCCTGGACGGTTTCGGATGACGAGGGCATACCGTCTTACAGCTTGCTGGCGGCTCCGGTGGTTGTTTCCTTGCTCAAACAAATGGTCAAGGTTTTAGGTTTGTGATATTATAAAAGCAGCCCTGCTTTTTTCTAGCAGATTCTGGGACAAACTTTTTTTCGGGAGTCTTACATCTTCTCCCGCTGCGGCGGGAGATTGCGGACACCCACCTAACTTATTTTCCGGAGAGAATCCTCTGGAAAGGGCAGGGCCTTAAAAAGTCTCTCTCAGAGAGACTTTTTAAAAGCTCCGAAAATAAATAATCCATGAATATTAAGAAAATAGTTTTAATTCTCGCCGTTTTGGGCCTGGCTATCGGCGCCGGCTTTATCTTTAAAGACGAGATTCTTTCTCTGGTTAAGCCGGTTTCGGCCGAGGAGATTTATCCGATGTTTTTTTGCCCCTGCTGCGGACAGCCCCTTGATAAAAACAATATCTGCTGCGCCCAGGCTCAAGAAAGGATAGATTATATTGACTCTCTGACCGCTCAAAATCTTAATCTTTCAGAAAAAGAAATTATCTTAACTTATATTAAAAAATACGGCCTCAATGCTTTTATTGACCAGGATAAGCAGGCAGAAGCCAAGGCCTGGTTGGCAGCCAGCGCGCCTCAAGAGCGGCCGATCATCGGTCTAAGTTCCTCGTTTTACGATTTCGGCGACGTCAGCGAAGCCAAAGGAGTTATTGCAACCTTATTTGAGCTGAAAAACGAAGGGAAAAAGGATTTAATCATCAACAAATTAGACAGTTCGTGCGGTTGCACCTCGGCCTCGATTATTTCTAAAGGAGAAGAAGGGCCCAGGTATGCCATGGCTGGCCACGGCATTGAGAGCCCCCTCGCCTGGGAAGTTGCCATTGCCCCGGGCGAGAGTGCTCAACTCAAGGTCTATTACGACCCCAGCGTCCATCAAGATTTCAGGGGTCCGGCCACCAGGGAAATATCAATTTTTTCCAACGACCCGATTGATTTTGAAAAAAAGGTCGTGATAGAATTAAACCAAGTTAATTAAAATCTTGATAGATATATGAAAATCAAAATTATTCTTTTAACCACCTTCATGCTTGCGCCTTTTTCTGCCTTGGCTCATGTTGATGATTTGTCCATGATGAATATGATGAACGGCTGGGGCGGATGGTTCGGCTGGACCTTTATGATTTTGTTTTGGGTTTTAATTATTGTCGGAATTATCGCTCTCATCAAGGGGCTGATTGGTCAAAATGGGGGAGGAGGAAGTAAAGAAAAATCTGCCCGGGACATTCTTGAGGAACGCTACGCCAAAGGCGAGATTGATCAAGAAGAATTTGAAGAGAAGAAAAAAGATTTAAGTTAAAGATGAAATCAAAAATATTTTTTGTTCTGGTTTTGATTATTCTGGGGCTAGCCGGCTACGGCTATTTTAAATCAATTCCTGGCGTCGAGCCCGGAACAGGGGATTTGCCCCGCATTGAAATTACTCCGAAATCTTTTGATTTCGGCGAGGTGCAGTACGGCGAGATAGCCGAATATAACTTTAAAATAAAAAATATGGGTTCGGCCGTTTTGGAAATAAAAAGAGTGGCCACTTCCTGCTCCTGCACCACTGTCAAAGTTCTGAAAGAAGTGATTGCTCCAGGCGAAGAAACAGACCTTCAGGTGGCATACAATACCAGCGCCATGTCCGGTCCCCACGGGCTGGGGTATCAAGAAAGAATCATTTACATTAAAAGTTCAGACCCTCTCAATCCTCAAGTTGAGGTAATGATTAAGGCTTATGTTAATTAACTTTTCCATGATTCCGCTGGTGGCGGTTACCGGTTTTTTGGACGGCATTCATCCCTGCGCCATCGCCATTTTGATATTTTTCATTGCTTTTCTGCTGACCATGCAGAAAACCTTTAAAAATATCTTTGCTCTGGGCTTGGTCTATATTTTTGTCATCTTCCTGACGTATCTGGCCGTGGGGGTGGGGCTGCTTTCGGGCATCGTGCTTTTTGGTCAGCATCATTTTTTTGCCATCTTGGGTTCATGGCTGTTGATTGTGATGGGGGTCATCCAGCTCAAAGATTATTTCTTTCCTAAACTGCCTATCCATTTGAGCATGCCTAAAATTTCCAGCGAGAAGATTAAGTCCAAGCTGGAAAAAGCCACTTTGCCGGGCATCATCATAGCCGCTTTCTTGGTCGGTCTTTGCTCCATACCCTGTTCGGGAGGAATTTATGCGGCCATCACCGCTCTTTTGGCTTCAAAAACCACCTATTTCACCGGCTTTCTGTACCTGCTGCTTTATAACCTGATGTTTGTCACGCCGCTGCTGATTCTGCTTTTATTTGCCGCCAACCCTCTGGCCTTAGCTAAAATCGCCGAGTTCCGGCAGAAGCATGAGAGAACAGAAAAATTGCTCATGGGGCTTGCGATGTTTTTCATCGGCGCAGGCATATTAACATTCTTTGTCTAAATATTATGGAAGAGAATCAAAAAGATAAAAAAGAAAAGTGTCCGCTTTGCAAGGTTTCTGGAGAGACATTGGAAAAACTGAAAAAGGAGGGCAAGAAAAAACAAAAAAGGGGAAAACCCTTCTGGAAATTATGGTAAAATTAACTATTTTCGTCGTCCTCGGAACAATTTTAATCACTACCTTGCTTGTTTTCGGTCTGGGCAAGACGGGTCAAGCCGGTCAGGGGACAATAGAGGTGAGCCCCAAAGAATACGACGCCGGCATTGTTTCAATGGCTGGCGAGCTGGTCAAGAAAACTTTTGAAATCAAAAACATCGGCCAGGGAGATTTGAAAATAACTGACATCTCAACTTCCTGCATGTGCACGACCGCCCGTTTGAGGGTAGGTGATAAAATCAGTCCCGAATTCGGTATGGCCGGCATGGATAATGCCTCAACGTTTTGGTCTCAAAAAATCGCTCCCGGAGAAATGGGTGAGCTGGAAGTGACCTTTGACCAGGCGCTTCACGGAGAGGCGGGCTTGGGAGATATTGTCAGGGCTATTTATATCCAAAGTGACGACGCGCAGCACCCAAGAGCGGAAGTAAAGTTGACGGCCAAGGTTGTAAAATAGGGATAAAATAGGTTAGAATAAATCTATGAAAAAATTAATTACCACGATAAAGGGTTGGTTGCCAACGATAATCTGCCTTTTTGCTTTATTTTTGGTCGCCTATTTGCTGACCGTTACCCAAACGATGCCGGCCAAAAAATCCGTAACAGCCGCCGCGCAGATTGACTCAGCCGATATTTTAAAAAATATCAATCCACCGACGGGCTTCACTATCAATGCGACTTACGGAGATATCGGACCAAAGCTTTTGGCTTCGGGCGCCATTGATTTTGAAAGAATGAAATCGCTTTACGAGCAATCAGGCGTGCCTTTAACCGAAAGCCAGATTCAGATTTTAACCAAAGGCTCGGACGAAAAAATCGAGATTACTCCGGAAAATTCTTATTTTTTTTTAAATCTTCTCTGGGCTTTTGGTTTGGCTAATAAGAATCCGATTTTGGATTCAGGGCCGATGCAAAAATACGGCCAGGACCAGATCGGTCGATTCGCTTCAACCGGCGGCTGGACTTTGGGGATAAAACCAGCCATGGAACTTTACTCCCAATACGAGATTGTTCCTTTGGACAGTCAGCAGCAGGCCATCCTGGAAGATTTTGCTTTTAATTCTTATCGGCCCTGTTGTTCCAATCCGACCGGGTTTCCCGATTGCAACCACGGCATGGCAATGTTGGGCTTGGGGGAAATTATGGCGGGACAAGGAGCCACTGTCGATGAAATTTTTGAGGCCTTCAAATACGTCAATGCCTTTTGGTTTCCTCAAACCTATTTTGACATCGCTACTTATTTTAAAGCCAAGGAGGGTCAAGATTGGAGCGAGGTTTCGGGTAGAACCGTGGCCGGTAAAGACTATTCCACTCCCCAGGGCTGGCAGAAAGTGCGCCAATGGTTGACAGCTAATAATTTAATTGAGAAAGCTCCTTCGGGCGGAGGCAGTTGCGGAGTGTAAAATAAGCGATGAGAATTATTTTAATTTTCGGCGCCATTTTTTTAACCATCGCAGTTTGGTTTTTTTGGGGTAAAATATCAACACCAGAGCCGGAGATTATTGCCCAAAACGGTCTTCACTGGCACGCTCATCTTAGCATTAATATTCTGGGCGAAGCCAAAGATATACCGGCCGGTATTGGTCTGGCGGGTCTTCCCCATAAACCAATACACACTCACGACCGCGACAATTTAATTCATCTGGAATTTTCCGGTTTGGTCAGAGAAGACGATTTGCGGCTGGGTCAATTCTTTAGGATTTGGGGGAAAACATTTAGTAAAGATTGTATTTTTGATAAATGTACGGGGCCTGAAGGAAAATTAACCATGCTGGTAAACGGCAAAGAAAATTTTGAATTTGAGAATTATCTGATGCGAGACGGTGACAAAATAGAAATAATTTTTAAAAAAGAGGAAGGCATCGCAGGAGTCGTTGTTAAAGAAATTATGGTTGTTGGAACTGAATTTGCTTTTTCACCTTCAACTATTAGTGTAAAAGCCGGTGACCTTGTTAAGATTACTTTCCAGAATAACGGAAACGCCCCCCACAACTTAGTGATTGAAGGATTGGGGATATCCACTAAAACAATTAACTTTGGCCAAACAGATACGGTTCAATTTACTGCTCTCAACTCAGGAACTTATACCATTTTTTGTTCGATTCCCGGCCACCGGGCAGCCGGCATGATGGGCAGTTTAATGGTTGAATAAATTATGGAGCCGACTTTAATTTTCGGCCAAGATTTGCTTTTTTGGATTGCCATTTTGCTGACGATGGTCTTTTTTATAGATTTAGCTACCTGCTGGTGGTACAATGCATTGAACTGGGGGCCGTTTAGAAAATTCAGAGACAAGCTGGTAAAATACCACAAATATACAAGAATTTCACTTATTCTTCTTATGGTAATACATATTGTTTTTCACGTTTTATTCCAGGTCTACGGCATTACATTCTAAAATAAATTTCATCAGTATATCATAATAACAATACATACGTATTCTTATTATAACAGGCTGAATTTTCTTTTAAGTTCACGATTATCACCAATGTCTTTAGCCACTATCAGTCGCACTTCATTTTCTTTTAATTCAAAGAAATCCTTGATGATTTCTATTTCTGCTTTGCAGTTAAAAGCATGCACCCAGACACTTTTTTGGAGGCACTGAAAGCCAAGCTCTTTGAGTAATTTTCTGATTGTATTTCTTTGAGCGGTTTTTAAGTTTGATATATCAAAAGTTAGTACCCTCCAGAGACTATCCCATTTTTTGGGGGGTTGGATTTTCATTCTATTTATTTGCATATAGCCAGCCATTTTTTCGCCTTTCGGTGTGAGGGTAAGTTTTATGTCGTGACCATCTTTTTCCAACATGATAAAGCCGCGTTTTCTAAGTTCACAAAATTTTGATGATACTTTTGTTTTGGGATATTTATTTCTGTTTTTAAGGCTTTTCCAAATTGCTATGCCGAAATACGGAGAAGTAGCGGCAAGAGCAATGCCGCCAGATATTAAAAGCAGGGTTAAAATATCTTTAGTAATTTCCGATCGAGGTTTGCGAAAATAATACTTGTATTTTTTCACATTATTTTAAATTATAATAAGAATACATACGTACTCTTATTATAACAGAAGAATAATTAGAAGTATAGCGGTCTGTAGAAGTATGGTGGCCTTGAATAATAATGATAATTAAGATAGAATAAATATATAAAATTTATGGAACAAGATTGGATTAAAGAAGTTAAAAACAGAATCAAAGGCGTGCCGCTGGCCAGCGGCCGGTCTAATAAGCTGGGCAAAATCAGTTTTGACGACTTGGTTTTTGTGCCGGCCCAGCTGGCTAAAAGACCGGTGGATTATTTTCGTGAGGCCATCAGCACCAAAACCATTATCGGAAAAAACAGTAAAAAGCCGATTACCTTGGATGCGCCCATTCTTATCGGCGCCATGTCTTTTGGCGCTCTAAGCAAGGAAGCCAAGATTGCCTTAGCCAAGGCTTCTACCCTGGCTGGAACAATAGAGAATACCGGAGAAGGCGGCATGATATTGGAGGAAAGAGAGTTCTCAAAACATTTAATCGTCCAGTATAGCACCGGCCGGTTCGGCATTAACGAAGAAGTGCTTAAAAAAGCCGATGCCATAGAAATAAAAATCGGCCAGGGCGCCAAGCCGGGGCAAGGCGGGCTTTTGCCTAAAGAAAAAGTCACCGAAGAAATCGCTAAAATTAGAAAAGTTGAAAAAGGCCAAGATATCCATTCTCCGCCCTATCATGTAGATATCAAAAATATTGAAAATTTGAGAGAAAAAGTGAAATGGCTGAGAGAGCTGACCGGCGGCAAGCCCATAATTATTAAATTGGGAGCGGGCGATGTGGCAAGCGACGTCAGTCTGGCCGTTCAAGCCAACCCCGATATTATTGCCCTAGACGGCATTGAGGGCGGCACGGGCGCCGCGCCCGAAGTCATGCTGGATGAAGTGGGCATTCCGACTCTGGCTGCGCTGCATAGGGCCAGAAAAACTTTAGACGAACTCAAAGCGCCTCAAGAACTCTGGATCGGCGGGGGATTCAACAAGGGAGGGGATTTTGCCAAGGCCCTGGCTCTGGGCGCTGACGCTGTTTTTGTCGCTTTTCCTCTAATGGTGGCCATGGGCTGCACTTATTGCAAACTATGCTACCTTGGGAAATGCCCGGTAGGCATCGCTACCCAGGACGAGGTGTTAAGAAAAAAACTGGATATTGAAGCCGCTCCCCACATCGCTAGTTTTATCAAAAATTGCACTGAAGAAATAAAAATGGTGGCTGGCGCCGTCGGGAAAAACAATGTTCATGATTTGGCAGTAGAGGACTTAAGGGCTTTAACCCCGGAAGTGGCCAAAATCACCGGAACGAAATTCATTTAAGCCATGCTTATTTTAAGCGACGAAAATTTCAAAAAAGAAATTCAAAGCGCCGGGAAGCCGGTCTTGGTTGATTTCTGGTCGGCTTCCTGCATACCTTGCCTGATGCTGGCCCAGGTCCTGGAAAAACTGAGCCAGGAGGCAGCGTATCAGGATAAAGTTGTTTTCGCCAAAATTAACATAGACCAATCTCCACTGATGGCTCAAGAATATCAGGTTGACAGGATCCCCATGGTTTTGCTGTTTAAAGAAAATAAGGCGGCTGCCGGATTTATCGGAGCTCAGTCGGAGAATGTCATCAGAGAGTTTCTTTCAAAAAATCTCAATGGAAAAAATAATTAAAGACCAAGTCCCGCCACAGCGGGACGAAGGTGAAGAAGAGGACGAAGTCCTCTTCGCCTATGCCAAATACGCCGTCCAAAGCGGTTTCAGGTTGAATCCGGATGAAAAAGTGGTGGAAAGAGTGGTGAAGGGATTGCTGGAGAATGAAAAAAAATACGGTCAAAGATATTGTCCCTGTAGAAGAGTGACCGGTAATCTTGAGGAAGATCGTCTTAAAATTTGTCCCTGCGCCTGGCATAAAGAAGAGCTGGAACGGGACGGGCACTGTTATTGCGGCTTGTTTGTCAAACCATAACCGGTTTTGTTGCTACTTAATATCTGTGCTAAACTAAAAGTATGATGAAGCAGGTATTTACAATATTATTCATTACCGGTCTTGTTGGGCTTGCTGTTTTCGGCATTTTGGCGATGAGCCATAGTGCCGGACAGAGTCATGATGGCTGTATTGCGGCGACCGCTCAAGGAACTGATTGTCCAAAGGAAGACGGAACGATTTTCTTTGCGGCCTTCCACCTGGACGTTTTCCGAAGTTTTTCAACGGCGATTTTCAACGGCAAAACGGCCAGCATGCTGTTTTTGTTGATTGCTCTGTTTTTTGCTGTCGCTTTCGGGCTTGCAGCGCATTATCACCGCCAGCAGTTTTTAAAATCATCTTTTTTCCCATCTCAAAGAGAACTCACTCGCTGGCTGGCTCTCCACGAAAATAGTCCCGCTATGTCATAGGGCGCCGGTATAAAACCGCGAGTCGGGCGAGTTTTGTATCGTGCGTCTTTAATCCCTCTGAAATAGGGATTTTTGTTTTCTTTAATCATTGTAATGACAACCGATTAAAATTTATGGAATTACTGCTCAGCGCATCAATCATAGCCGCGTTTATTGCCGGAGTAGCCGCTCTTTTCGCCCCATGCTGCATTACCGTACTTTTGCCATCGTATTTTGCTTCCATTTTCCGCGAACGCCGTAAAGTTTTTGTCATGACCTTTATTTTCTTTTTGGGGATTCTCGCGGTCTTTTTACCAATTGGGTTAGGGGTGGCGGCGATTGGCAGATTTTTCAGCCAATATCATAATACAGTGTTCGGCATCGGAGGCATCTTTCTCGCCGTGCTGGGAGTTATTATTCTTACTGGTAAGCATTGGTCATTGCCGATTCAAGTGCACCCGGCGCTTAAAAAACACAATGCGGCTTCGGTATTTACACTTGGCGTATTTTCTGGAATCGCTACCACTTGCTGCGCGCCTGTGTTGGCGGGTGTATTGGCTCTGGCCGCGCTTCCGGATTCCATATTCTGGGGCGGCATATACACCCTAAGTTATGTTTTCGGAATAGTGGCGCCGCTCTTTTTGATTTCGTTTTTCCTGGACAAGGTGAATTTTGAACAAAAATTTCAGCGAATTTTCAACCGGCCGATTCGCTACCGATTGGGCGGTGCGGTGATAAGCATTACGGTCTCTGAGGCGATTGCTGGTGTCACTTTTTTGACCATGGGCGTTTTGATTCTTTATCTGGCGTTTACCAACCGGCTCCTGATGCAAGCCGGAGGATACCAAACAGGCGTCAATATTTATTTCGCAAAGATTTTACAATTAATCAACAGCATAATTATTCAATAATTTAAAAATATGGCAAAAATAAATACTTCAACGATTATTATCGCAATGCTCATTGTCATCGTAGTCGGTCTTCTAATCGTGAACGGCAGTAAGAATAAAATCAATGTGCCGGCGGTGGATGAGCGCGGCCATCCCATTGCCGCCAACTCTTCTGCCGCATTACTTGAGAATTTCAAAAATAAACCGGCGCCGGAATTCGCGTTGGCCGACAAAGACGGAAAAATATATTCTTTGAACGAACTGCGCGGTAAAAACGTCATTCTTTTCTTCAACGAAGGATTGATGTGCTACCCGGCCTGCTGGGATCAGATTGTCGCATTTGCCAAAGATGAGCGATTCAATAATGCCGACACCATTGTTCTGTCGGTGGTCGTGGACCCGCCGGAAGAATGGCAGAAAGCAGTTGAACAAATGCCGGAGCTTGGAGAAGCAACGGTTATATTCGATAAGAATGCGGCGGTATCCAAACGATTCGGCATGCTCACCACTGCGTCCTCGATGCATTATGGTTCGCTCCCCGGGCACACTTATGTACTAATTAATAAAGAGGGGATAATCAAGCATATTTTTGATGACCCGAATATGAGCATCCATAATAATCAATTAGTTTTGGAACTTGAGAAATTAAGTCAAAACCAATGAACGAACCATCTTCTGCCTACGGTCTTTGGCCATTGGTCATCATCAATTCGCTGATATTCATTATTTTTGCGTTCAGTTTTACCAAACCAAAAACCTCGCGGGACTGGCGATCGTTTGGCGCGTTCTCGGCATTTATAGTGGCTTTGTTTACGGAGATGTATGGTTTTCCGCTTACGATTTATTTATTTTCGGGCTCGCTTTCTGCGACATTTCCCGGCGTTGATTTTCTCTCGCACAATTCCGGTCATCTCCTTGAAGACATCTTTGGCTGGGGCGGCGACCCGCATTTCGGGCCGTTTCACATTTTAAGCTATATTTTGATTATTTACGGCATCGTACTTCTTGTTAGCGCTTGGAGGGTGCTTTATGCGGCGCAACGCGACCACCAACTTGCGATAATCGGTCCTTACGCCAAGATACGTCACCCGCAGTATGCGGGATTCATTCTTATTATGCTCGGGTTCCTGGTCCAGTGGCCAACGATTTTGACTCTCGTTATGTTCCCGGTGCTGATTTGGATGTATGTACGGCTTGCCCGCAGCGAAGAACGGGACGCAAAACTGAAGTTTGCTGAAATTTGGGCGGCGTATGCCGAACAAACGCCCGCGTTCATTCCCCGGTTATTTCAAAAGAAGTAGGTAGTGTGAATAATTGAATCTTGACCATCATACTCCCAGGGAGTATTATAAGAGTGTATGAAAAAAGCAATTAAAAAAAGAGTTGTCCGGAGGCTGAAGATTCTGGAGGGCCAAATTCGGGGACTCCAGAAAATGATTGAAAAAGAAAAATACTGCATTGACATTCTCCAGCAGTCTTCGGCCGCAAAAAATGCGCTTTCGGGCATTGAAGATTTGGTTTTAGAAAATCATCTTTCAACGCACGTCATAGAACAAATCCAATCCGGCAAAGAATTAAAAGCCGCCAAGGAAGTTTTAGCGATTTATAAACTATCAAAAAAGAAATAAAATTATCGATTAAGATAAAACTTTAAAAGTTATTCATAAAGGTCGAAAATTATTAATAAATAATTTAATGTATGTTTAACTTATTCAAAGAAAAATGCCCGATTTGTAAAATGGAATTAGTAAAAGGCAAAGAATATCCCGCAGGATACGGCAAGAAATTTTGCTCGGATAGCTGCAAAGAAGAATATCGCAAGAAATTGGCAAAAGAGCAGTCAAAATCTTCCGGGGGATGTTGCCATTAAAACCGGGTATTAAGATGCAACAAAAGTATTTATTATTAATGGCCCTATGTTGTTTGGCGTCGCTGGCGCTGATTATTGGTTTTTCTGCTTTTTTCAGAGGCGGCAGCAATTATTGGGTTTGGCTGATTATTTTGCTTTGCCCGGTTTTGCATATCTTAATGATGAGAGGTCATACACGCGGTAAATAAAGGTCAAAAATAATTAAAAAATAAACAAAATAAATATGAAAAACATCAATCGAATTGCCTTGGTCGGTGGAACCGTTTTTACAATTTTCGATATGATTTGCGCCATATTCGCCGCTTTCGCCCTAAGGCCGTTTTTGACTTTCTGGAGCTATATCGCTCACGTCGAATTCTCGGGAGTCCAGGCCGAGAGCTCCGTCACCTTCGGCAGCTTTGTGGGAGGAGCCGTTTTCTTTTTCATCGTCGGCTACGTCGTGACTTGGATTTTCGTTTGGCTGCACCAGAAATTTTGCTGCGAAGAAAAGCAGTTAAAATAATTTAAACAATATAAGAATGAGAAAACCGATCATTTTTGGTTTCGGCGCAAATTTAATTTTATTGTTTTTATATTTCTTAGTCTTAAGCATTATTTCCGGTTGGGATTTTGCTGTCAGCCAATTTAAGGGAAATTGGTATTGGATTATTGGTCTAACTACGGGTTTTGGCACCCAGATCGGCATTTTTACATACTTGCGAGTATTGCATCAAGCGAAAGTTTCCGGGAAAATTGTTGCCGCTTCGGGAACAACCTCGACTATTGCTATGATTTCCTGCTGCGCGCATTATCTGGTTAATATTTTACCGATTATCGGAATTTCGGGATTGGCGGTTTTCCTCGGTCAGTATCAAACAGAGCTTTTTGTTGTCGGGGCCATTTCAAATCTCGCCGGGATTTCTTATCTTCTCAGTAAAGCGAAAAAAATTAAACAAAACCACACTCTATGAAACGCAAAATAATTTTATTGTTGATTCCGGTTATTGTTTTGGCATCAATTACCACGTATTTTTTTATTGGTAAGAACGACGCAAAAGAAGAGAACCTTTCGCCTTCTTTTGAATCGGAAATAAAAACCAGCGATATAAACGGAGTTTTATTTGAAGTCGCGCTTTTGGATTTTGCGCCCGAGAACCCGCTTCGGTTTGACGTAACAATTACCACGCACTCGGGTTCTTTGGACTTTGATTTAACTAGAGCGTCGTTTTTAGAAGACGACAGGGGCGATAAATATGAGCCTTTGGAGTGGCAGGGGCCTCCGCCCGGCGGGCACCACTTGGAGGGAGTCCTGATCTTTCCTATAATAAACAAAGAAGCCAATAAAATTAAACTTACCATTCAAGGTTCCGTTTTGAGAACTTTTGAATGGGATTTGAGATAAGACAATATGACCAAAGAAGTATTTAAAATTCAAGGCATGACCTGCGCTTCCTGCGCCAGAACCATCGAGAAGGCGGTTTCCAGTTTAGCCGGAGTCATATCGGCTCAAGTTAATTTTGGAGCAGAAACCCTATTGGTTGAATTTGATGAAGCAAAAATTAGCCCCAAAGATATGGCCAAGACAGTAAAAGATGTCGGTTATCAGCTTTTAGTGCCAGAGGTATCGGTGAGCAACAAGGCTACGGTTAACAAGGAAGGTAAATCATTTTTATCTTTGAAAGTTGTTGGTATGGATTCACCTCACTGCGCCATGGTGGTAGAAAAAGCCATCAAAACCTTGCTGGGTATTGAAAAAGCGGAAGTTGATTATAACAATACCAGGGTAAAAGTTATTTTTGATCAAGGGAAAGTTGAAGAATCGCAAATTAAAAAAGTTATTGAAGACTCGGGCTATAAAACCATTTCCGAAACCTCTGAGGCCGAAGACGTTTTGTCTCAAGAAAAAAAAGAAAGGGAGAAAGAACTCTCAGGCCTAAAGAAAAAAGTGATTATCGGAACAGCTCTTTCGATACCCATATTTTTAGGCAGTTTCCCCGAATGGTTTCCGTTTGTCCCGAAGATTTTAACTAATTTTTTCCTTTTATTCGTTTTGACGACCCCAGTCCAGTTTTGGGTGGGCTCAAGATTTTACCGAGGGCTTTTAGTATTGGTAAAATACCGGACAGCCGACATGAATACTTTGATTGCTATGGGAACTTTGTCTGCGTACCTTTACAGTTCAGCCGTTACCTT
>Ga0155657_110_pt1 | contig 7589 bp, 4 predicted proteins | sample RifCSPlowO2_01_FD_107314 | JGI IMG/M metagenome (GOLD analysis project Ga0155657, IMG submission 107314) | Candidatus Nealsonbacteria bacterium RIFCSPLOWO2_01_FULL_43_32
AAGACCCTATCCATACGGGACGTCTGGTGCCAATTTATCCTGAAACCTCGGGTATTACTTCTCGCTGGCTACGTTTTGCCATAAAACCGATGTTAAAATTCGCAAGCCAATTATCTGATGTTTTGCCGGATGAAGTAAGAAAAACCTACCGCCTGCCAAATCTCGTTCACGCCCTGCCACAAATTCACTTTCCTAATAGAATAGAGGACGCTGAACTGGCCCGAAAGCGTTTTGCTTTTGAGGAGCTTTTCATACTGCAATTATTCACGGGCTTAGAACGATTGAAACTGCGGCAAAAATCGTCGCCAAGTATTAGATTTGATGAAATATCGGCAAAAAAATTCGTTAGCGCGCTTCCTTACCAATTAACCGGCGATCAAAAAAAAGCCGCCTGGCAGATAATTAAAGACATCGGCGAATCAAGGCCAATGAACCGGCTCTTGGAGGGCGACGTCGGCAGCGGAAAAACTATTGTCGCCGCCATGGCAGCATATTTAACTTCGCTAAGCGGCTACCAAACCGCTTTTATGGCGCCGACAGAAATTTTAAGCCGCCAGCATTTTGAAAAAATTTGGCCTCTGATGAAAAAACATAAAATTTCGGTTGGGCTTTTAATATCTTCGGAAACAAGAATCGGCGCCGAGAAAATTAGCAAAAAAGAGTTTTTAAAAAAAGTTGAAAATGATGAAATCAAAATTGTCATTGGAACTCATTCGCTTATCCAGAAAAATGTTATTTTTAAGAATCTCGCCCTGGTTATTATTGATGAACAACACCGCTTCGGCGTCAATCAGCGCGCCGCTCTTGCCGACCATTATAAGGAAACAATTCCCCACTTGTTAAGTATGACGGCAACGCCGATACCGCGAACCTTGGGGCTGACTATCTGGGGCGATTTGGACTTATCGCTTATAAAAGAAATGCCCAAGGGGCGGAAAAACATTATTACAAAAATCGTGCCTCCGGAAAAACGGAGTTGGGCTTACGAATTTATGCGAAAAGAAATAAAAAGGGGCCGGCAGGCCTTTGTGGTTTGTCCCTTAATTGAAGAATCGCCGCCCCGCCAATCGGGACGAGCTTCGCCCTTTCAGGGCGGGGTGAAGGCGGCAAAAAAAGAATACGAGCGGCTTAAAAACGAAATTTTTCCCGATTTAAAAATCGGCCTGCTTCATGGAAAAATGAAATCCAAAGAAAAAGAAAAAGCGATGTCTGATTTCCTTAATAAGGATTTAGATATCCTCGTCGCTACATCCGTTGTGGAGGTCGGGATTGATGTCTCTAATGCCACGATAATGATGATTGAAGGCGCCGACCGGTTCGGTTTGGCTTCTTTATACCAGTTCAGGGGTCGTGTTGGTCGCGGCGCGCGTCAATCTTACTGCTTGTTATTCACCGACTCAAATCTAACTTCAACAAGCGAACGGCTTAAAGCGATTGAATCCGCTAAAAGCGGCTTTGATTTAGCGGAGCGTGATTTAGAATTGCGCGGTCCCGGCGATTTTGCCGGCGTTCGCCAATCGGGTTTGCCGGATCTCGCAACGGCTTCCCTAACCGACACAGAGCTGGTTATGAATACGCGCGAAGCGGCAAAATTAATATTAAATTCCGACCCTAATTTTAAAAAATATCCGCTCCTCGCGTCGCGGATTTCTGAATTCAAAAATAGAATTCATTTGGAATAGAAAATGTAAGTATCCGACCGATCGGTTTTATACTTACATATTTATAATTTGAATCTGGTTTTCAAATCAAGTTCGATATCGGTTTCCTTAACGGTGAAAAGTCTCGTATATGGCCTCAAGTTAAAAATCTCAGTTATAAAATTAATTTCGTCTTGGCATTCGTAGGGGTGAATAAATACACTTTTTTGCACCGGATAAAATCCAAGCTCTTTTAATTTTTCGGCCAATGCTCTTCTTCCTTGCCTCTTTTTCTCAGGAATATCAAAAATGACCAGTCGCCATAATCGATCCCATTGTTTTGGTTTTTTAATTTCCATAAAATCCAAATTAAATTTGATAATTTTTTTCTTACCGGCATCGGTTAATATCATTGAAACTGTGCCATCCTTGTTTTCTTTGCAACCGATAAGCTTTGATTGATAAAGTTTACGGATTGCATTTTTTAGAGCTCTCTCACTTATCTTTCGCCATTCCTTGGATATTTTTTTAAGAATTTTAAAATAGCTGTCTGGGCGCCTTGTCAGTCCTAAAACTAACCCACCTTCCAAAAGAAGGAGTGCTTTTTGCATTACTGGACCTATTTTAAATCTTGGGTTTTTGTTGTTAGAATAATTTTTCATATTAAATATTTTATCACAAAATTGTAAGTGTGCAACCGATCGGTTTTATACTGACAAATTTTGTTTCTATTTCCTTTGTTTCTGGGGTTTTAATTTTATAAATAATTATTTTCTTACTTTCGGGGTGTTCCAGAAGCCGAGATATTTGCCGAGCGCCAGCCGAGTTTGAGCGTCAAGCGCCGGCATGGAGCCAAACAAAATCATATTAGCCGGAAGTAAAAGCCATTGAATAACCATCAGGATATATTTGAATTGGCCATATTTGGGAGGCCTTGGCGGAAGAAGATTAATAGCGATGACGGCGGTAAATATTAATCCAACCATCGCAAATGTCATAATAAGCCGCGTTATGTAAGGAAGATTGTACGAGAGAAGCGTCTCGCTGAACTTGCCGCCGCCGATAACGGTTGGCAGCCAGCCGAGCATAAAGATAATCAAGGCGTTGGTTGCCAAAGAATGCGCGCCTTCAACCATCGTGAAGCCGAGCCGCCATTTTTTTCCTTTGGAGATATTTTTATTTTTTGAAAATCCGTAAAGAAAATAGGAATTGTTTTCCACGCCGTAAGCCCAGCGTTGAATTTGCTTGTACTGATTTTTTACGGTTTGCCAGAAAGTCGTCGCTACATTAGCGTCCATATAAACCGGAAAAAATAAGGGGGCTGTCTGCCAATCGCCGTCAAAATGCAGTAACGCTTGCCAGAAAATTCTTGAGTCCTCGGAAACAACATTGGTTTGCCAGAAGCCGATTTCAGAAAGGGGCTTAAAGCCGATTGATTGGGAAGAAAAAGTAATAAGCCGCTCCGGCCGCGATTGCTGGATCATTTGCCAAAACGTCGTTGAAAAAGCGAAAATCCGCGCGAACGCCGGCGCCTGCCAGATGTTGTTTATAAAAAGCGGTATTGGCTGAAAAGACGAACGCAAAGGTTTCCCCGAAGAAAGGTAAGCGTGAGTCAGACGTCCGAAATAATTATGATGAGTTATAGTGTCAACATCAAAAACCGAAACAATAATTTTTTCATAAGGAATTTTCAGTTCATCAATAACTTTATTTTTCGCTTCTTTTATCGCCCAAGTTTCATTTGAACCCTTGCCTGGGATTTCCCCCGCAATGTCGGCAGGGTGTTTTATTATTAAAAATTTGAAAAATTCACCGCCGAATTCTTTTTCAATCGCAGCGGCAGTGAGCGCGGCGGCTTCGCCGCCGCGCTCTTCAATCGCTAAAACTACAATCAATTTGTCCAACGGATAATTAATTTTGATTAAACTTTCAAAACTGGTTCTGACAACTTCAAATGTTTCTTGGTACATCGGCAAAATCACGAGATGATAAATGTCTCGCCAATGGCAGCCTAACAAATCTTTTGACCCAACATGAACGGTCTCAAGTTCGCTTAGCCAATTTTTTTTAAGGTTCGCTTTCATTTTACTGAAAGCCGAACGCATGTGAAGCGATAAAAAAATCGTTTTAAAAAACCAATAAACATCAAAAGCAATAATAAAAATCGCCGTAAATACGGGAACAAGCCATGATAAAAAAATAACAAGAAAAAGCGTGAGCCATGATAAGGCGGCGGGTAAAATTTCCAAAAAGCGGTAAATCCGGCGCTGGCGGATGTCAGCGATTTCCGCCGCCCGCCCTATTTTTAGATAAGATTGGTTTTCCATATCATCTGCCAATATATAATAACGGAAAAAAAATAAAAAGCCCATAATGGGCTTAATTAAGTATCATATATTTTCTTCTTTAAAATCTTTGCCGTCAAAACTAAATCTCTTGGGTTTATTATCTATAACCGTTTCTATGTTAATGGTATTATGATAAATTTTATAAATATTTTCCATAACCAGTTTGGTTTTGACCATAAAGATCTCAACGCCGTAGAAGCGGTGCTTTAAAAGCAGCTCGCCGCGATTGTTATAATTACCATTGACGACGCGAATATCCGGGCAGCCGCAGTTGACAAGGCCCAGAAGCAACGCCTCTTTAATGGCTTGAAACTCTTTGCTAGTAACTTCATAAAGCTTTTTTTCAGGATTGCGCCCAAAAACAAACAATCTTAGTTCCTTACAGAGTTCCTTGGTAAGAAATTCATCAATGGCGGTGGTGTCTTGGTAAATATTACGTATTTCAAAAATCTTTTTTAGACCGCGCCCGATTTCAAGCTTGCCCGGATATTTTTTGGCGTGAAGGAAAAAACTGTCCGGTAGCGGAAATGGTTCGGGACTAAGCGCTCCGCGGTTAAACTCGTTTTGAATCTTTCTTAGCGACATAAAAACCCTTTTCCGCCGCCGGAGACGCTTTATATAATTTTTTACCAAACTAATGGCGAGTTCATAATGCTCAATGCCCTTTGTATAACCATCATTTTTAACTTTTTGAAGTTTCTTATTCAGGTCGCTTATAAGCCGAAAACGATCGGAAATGCTCTTTTCAAATTCAATCAGGCATTCTTCAATGGTGTTATAGTAGTGCCAGTGCCTTAAAAGACGATCTAAATCGTAAATTGCGTTTGGAAAATCGCACCGTCCTTCTTTCACGGCTTTCCAAAAACAAAGAAATTCGTTCCATTTCTTACGCAGTTTTTCGGGGCTATCACCAAAATCTTCATATATATTTTTAAAGGCGACGAAGGCTTCCCAGTGTTCCAATATGGTGCGATCGTCGCATTCTTCATAAATTTTACCGCGACGGTGGCTGTCCCACCGCACAACAACGTCTTCAAGAAGCTCCCTGCCTAATTTATAGGGATTGATCCGGTAGAGCGTTGTCGCCATGGTTCCCGCGGTATGGTCGGCGGCATCAATTATTTCTTCGTCAACGCCGATCTCGGCTATTGCTCGGCTATGCCAAAAAGTGGCCCAGCCCTCGTTAAGAATCTTGGTTTGCGCTTGGGGGACGAAGTAATACGCCTCCTCTCTTACTATCAAAAAAATTTCTTTTTGCCATGGTTCAAGTGGAGAATTTTCCGCCAAAAATAACATAACGTCCCGTTCCGGAGTCGGGGGGAAAAGCAATCCCCTCTCTTTTTCTTTTTCTTTTTCCGCCGTCTCCTCGATTTTTTTCTTTTGCGCCTCCAATTCTTCCGGAGGGTTAATAAAATTATCCATATATTCTTTAGTAGGCAATCGTCCGTCCCATGATTTTTCTTTTGTTTCTTCGGCGCTTTTTTCTACCGATTTTTCGTGAACGACAATGGCGTCGGCGTTAAAATCAATCAGGGTTTCCAGAGATAAGCATATATCAATCCATCTTTCCACCTTTTCTTCGCCTTGGTTTTCAATAATTCTGTCAATCTTTTTCGCGTGATTGGCGAACATGTTTAACGCATTGCGATCGCTTTTCTTGAAAAAGCGGTTGTTAAAAAAGAAATCGCAGTGAGCATAAACATGAGGCATGACAATTTTCTGGTCCACCATCTTGTTCGCTTCCAAAAGATACGCAAATGGCGGATTATTGTTTATCACCATCTCATAAATTTTCTGCAGCCCGTAGGCATATCCCTTACTTAGTTCGTTATATTCCATGCCAAATCGCCAGTGGGGATAACGAGTCGGAAACCCTCCAAAAGCCGCAATCTCGCTCATCTGTTCCCAATTGACTATCTCAAAAATCACTTCGCTTCGGGAACCATCGGGACACTTAATAAACGGCCAAAGTTCAAAATAATCAACCATTAATTGCTCTATGGCGTATTTCGCCTCTTTTAACCTTCTAGGAAGTTTTCCCCCGTACATTCTTTCCTCCGTTACCCGAAAAGTTCTTTTAACGATGTATAAATGGCATCTTTATCCTTTACTTCCGCGATTTTCATTACGGGATTGTTTTTTATATTGTCACGCAAAGTTTTTATAAATGCGCCGGATCCGTAAGGACTGTGCACCTGCACATAGCCAAAAATATTACATGCGGGCAAAATGTGGTCGCGCAAAAGTTTCAGGCATTTCTCGTCGTCTTGGCCCTCGCCGCTCCAGTTGTCTCCATCGGAAAAATGGAATCCGAATATATTCCACTCCTCCGGCTTATAAAGTTCCTTGATCTTGATCCAGAATAATTCATAAGCCGAAGAAATTTTGGTTCCCCCGCTGACGCGAGTGTGAAAAAATGTTCCCCGATCAACTTCGTAGGCAACGGCATCGTGCATAATATACCGCACTTCTATTCCTTTAAAGTGATGGCGAAGCCAAACATCAATCCAGAAACACTCAGAGCGAACAATATCCACTTGTTCGTCACCCATGGAACCGGAAATGTCCATCATAAAGAAAATTACCGCCGCTCCGCGCTTATCTTGATACACGTTCCACGAGCGAAATCTTTTGTCCGGACGGCTGATAACTACGGGAATATCCGCCGGGTCAAGCTCTTCTTCATTAGGATTTGATAAAACGGTCCTTTGCAGGGCTTCTCTAAAACTCCTTTTTTTCTGCGTCATCCCCGACGGGCCCACTCGGCGAATTCCGGTGTATCTATCGGTTTCCGTAGTTAGATTTTTTTTGCCCTTCGGTTTAAGTTCCGGAAGTTTAAGTTCTTTACCAAAAATTTCCGCAAGTTCGTCCATCGTTAAATCCACTTCCAAAATATGCCTGCCGGGAAGATTGCCAGCGCCACCGTTCCCCCCGTTGGGATCACTGCCGATCGGATCGCCGACGGCCGGATCATTTTTGCCCACCCCTTGGCCGACGTGGGGTCTGTTGGGTCCATATACAATATGGGGAATCTCTATTTGTGGAATGGGGATGCTTACCAAGTCCCTGCCCTTACGGCCAATCATTTCGCCCCTGCCAATTAACTTTTTTAATTCTTTCCGAACCCGTCCCTTAACTATCTTATAAAAACGGCCTAAATCCCTATCTATTCTTTGAGCCACCGCGCTGCCCTCCTATTATTCATTATTGAGATGTCAAAGTTCTTTTATCACTAGATAAACACGAAAACAAATAAAAAACAACCCCCAATATTGGGGGTTGCGACTCTTATTTGTTTCCTTTCAAATCGCCTCTTGCAAAGATACTGGCAACAAAGTTCAGAACATCGGTTGCGCAAACTTCGCAGTAATCCATTTTCTTTATAAGGCGGTCCTTAACCACGTCAATTTTTTCTTGAGTAGACTTGTCCACCACCGACGACACCAGGCTCGTCAGTTTGATGGTATCCTTCTGATCCTCAAATAATTTGAGTTCAATCGCTTTTTGCAATCTCTCATTCGCCTTGTAGTCAAAAACTACTCCATCAATCGCCAGAGCGCCGATATAATTCATAATCTCCCGCCGAAAATCATCTTTTCGG
>Ga0155657_102_pt3 | contig 6335 bp, 5 predicted proteins | sample RifCSPlowO2_01_FD_107314 | JGI IMG/M metagenome (GOLD analysis project Ga0155657, IMG submission 107314) | Candidatus Nealsonbacteria bacterium RIFCSPLOWO2_01_FULL_43_32
TTTCAGCTACGCCGCGGGTTACCATCGGGCCCCGGCCGGTCGCGTAAGCGGCGGCAATATCTTTTTTGGAATAAATTACGCCTCCGGTCGGAAAATCGGGGCCTTTTATGAATTCTAAAATATCTTCAATTGAAGCGCGGGGATGTTTTATCAGATGCAAAGCGGCATCAACAACTTCTTTTAAATTATGCGGAGGAATATTGGTTGCCATCCCGACGGCGATGCCGACCGTTCCGTTTAGCAGAAGTTGGGGGACGGCCGCCGGCAATACTTTCGGCTCTTTTCTCGTGGCATCATAATTATCAATAAAATCAATCGTGTCTTTATCAATATCTTTTAAAATTTCTTCTGCCAAGGAAGTGAGACGCGCCTCCGTATACCTCATTGCCGCCGGAGAATCGCCATCTATCGAGTTATGAACAAAAATGCCGTCTGCCAAGGAAAAATTATTAGTGCCTTCAACCGTTAAATCGTAAACGTCGGCTCGCCCCGCCTTTTCAACCTTGATTGCACGATGATTTTTACTCACTACTTGACGCACCAACTCTGAATTATTTGCAAAATACTTTACAAGTCCAGTTTCCCAAAGTGGTGCGGCTCCATAAACGTATATCTTGCGTCTTGCTTGTTCGTAATTTTCTGGGTTCAACGTTCCAAACTCTTTTATTGCGGTTTCAGCAATTCTAAGAAATTTTAATCTGCCGGTATGGTTAGTAGTATGATTTTTGTTTCCTTTTATTATTTTTTTATGAAACAACACCTGATACTTCGGGTCTTGCCACAACCGTTTTAAGGTTTTAGTTGCGCGTGCTGACAGCTCCTTTCTTTTTTCAGGATGCTCCACAATATATTTCTTATTAACCGCGCTTAAAAACGCGCGCATCTTTTCCCGATATTCGTCTGACTTCCAATTTACCAGATTTCGCGCTGAAATCTCATGGGCTTTCTTTTCACGATTGGCAGCGTTTGCCCAATATTTTGCCCTTCCGGCAGCTATTTTAGAGCGATATTCGGGGTTTTGGTGCTGAACTCGCGCCTGACAGTAATGAATTTCCCAATGCTCCTGCCAGCCCACTCGCCGAACATTAGACGGGTCGTTGTTTACCTTGTTGAAATCCACATGATGGCGAACTCGTCCCGCCGACTTTCGATATATGCCACACGTTAAATTATAATTATCGGCCAGGTGATGCGCTGGAATCCATTCATCCTTTTTGGGTTGGTATATCAAAACATAACCTTCGCGGTTCAGCCGATCTGTTTTCTCCGAAAACTTCTGATATATTGGCATCAAGGAATCCTGTGGTATGAGATGTCGAGCTTCTTTATATGAACCATCTTTCAGCATAAACTTGTGGTCGGGCGTGCAACGGACTTCTTTACCATTATCCAAAAACACCTTAATAATAGGTGCGTTTTTGCGCGTAAGCCGCGGACGTTCTATTTTGGCAATGGAAATTAAACCCAAACTGTTTACCGTGTAAGTAAAATTATCTTTGCCTGCCTCGTACTCTTTTACCAGGTTTCCAAAACTTAAATTCCGGCCGTCTGTCAATTTAATTTCAGTATCTTTTGTGAAACACCCGAAATTTCCTTGGCCGTTAACCAAGGGGTAGCGCAAAGAGAAATTCTGGGCCATACGGGCTAAAGCGTCATATACCGAAATATCGCCGTGGGGGTGGTATTTGCCCAAAACCTCGCCGACAACCAGTGCCGATTTTCGGAATTTTGCCTGATGAGTGAGGCCCAAATCGTGCATGGCGTAAAGAATCCGGCGGTGGACCGGTTTTAAGCCGTCGCGGACATCGGGCAGGGCGCGGGAAACAATAACCGACATCGCGTAATCCAGATATGACTCTTCCATTTCCCGGGTTATTTCCCGCAGCTTTACGTAACCAGCTTCCGCTTTTTGATTTTCTTTTTTCTCTTGGGCCATTGTTAATTTATAAATTTCTTATCGTTGCCATCAATGTATTTATTTGTGATTTTAAACCTTTCCAAACGGAGGGGACATCTCTTTTTAATTGGGCCGTTTTCTCGTCTTCCGGCGGCAAAGATGTATCAAAAGAAAAAGTCATGAACCAGCCAACAAAAATTGCTGTCATTATTAAAATAACGCCAAGCCACATTATTGTTTGTTTTACTGACTTTGGTTTTTGTTGAAGTTTTTTGAGAAAATTGGTCATATTTTTTCTCTCCCTGCGGGAGATCCCCCGTAGGGGGATAAAATCACTATTTTTGTTTCTTCTTCGGCCAGGTCTTTTTTCTTTACGGTTAATTTCGGCTGGGGAGAATCTTTTGCCCCACTTTCCTTAAGAAAAGGAAGCAAACTCTCTCTTTTTATTTTTAATCCCTTAATGTCGTACAACATGGGAATAACTATGCTGGGCTCTAAATTATTTATTAGTTTCATAGCTTTTTCCGAATCCAAAGTAGAACCGCCGCCAATCGGCGCCAAAACAATATCGGGATCGTCTAAAATTTCAAGTTTATCGCTTGAGAGATTTTCGCCCAAAAAACCCAAGTGGACAATTTTTACGCCGTCCATTTCTATACTATATAAAGTGTTTGCTTGCTCTAAATCTGTCGAAGAGTTGGCGATGCCGAGCACGTTAACTCCTTTAACTTCATACTCTCCCGGGCCGTCAATAGTAAAAGCTTCCGACTGCCAGCCCCCGGCTTCCGGCTCTCGGATTCCATTCATTATTAAAATGTCGCTCTTTAATCGGGGAGGAGTTAATCCGGATTCTTTTTGCGGCGGTTCAATCAAAACCCTTATGCCGCCGGCCTCAAGAAGAAAACAGGCTTCTCCGTACCAAGAAATTGTCATATTTTATCCAGCATATCAAATTAAAAACAAAATTTCAATAGAAATTGACAAAATTTTGTTTTATGTTAACCTTCTCAAGGTATATGGAAACTCAAACAGGGATATTATCTGCCCAAGGCGGACCAGCCTCGGGCTGGAGCATGCAAAACTTGGCGGCTAAACTGCCCGAAGTTTTTAATTTGCCGAAAGTCGGCGATACGCTTGAGGGCATCGTTATCAAGAAAAGCGCTCGCAATTTATACATTGACCTCGGCATCCGGGGCATCGGCATAGTTTACGGAATGGAGTTTGCCAACGCTCAAAATATCATAAAAACCCTGAAACCGGGCGATAATATTTTTGTTAAAATTACCGAGGTTGAGAATGAGGCGGGGCTGCGCGAATTGTCTTTGACGGAAGCAAAAGAGCAAAAATCCTGGGATTTGATAAGGGAATATAAAAAAACCAATAAAATTATTGATGCCAAAATTTTGAAAGTCAATCGGGGCGGATTAATGGTTGAAATTGCCGGCATTCCCGGATTTTTGCCCGTTTCCCAACTGGCCAGCGAACATTACCCCCGGGTTGAGGGCGGAGACAAAAATAAGATTTTGGAGGAATTATCCAAATTTATCAGCCAGGATTTTAAAGTAAGGATTTTGGATTTTGACCCCAAATATGAAAAATTAATTGTCTCGGAAAAAGCCGCCGAGGAGGAGCATTTGAAATTGGCCATCGGCCAGCACAAGGTCGGCGACGTGGTTTCAGGAACCATTTCCGGGATTGTTGATTGGGGCGCTTTTATAAAGTGGCCCGCCCCCGAAGGAGGCGAGGCTCGCTCCACCATTGTGGAGCGGCCCTCCGAAGCTGATACCCTTGAAGGCCTGATCCACATTTCCGAGCTTGATTGGCAGTTAATAGAAAACCCTGTTGATTTTGTTAAAGTAGGCGATGAGGTTAAAGCTCAAATTATTGACATTAATAACGATCGGGTTTCGCTTTCGCTGAAAAGAATGAAACCGGATCCTTGGAAAACCGCTTCCGCTTTTCTGGAAAAGGGGATGCTGGTTGAAGGCGTGGTGAAAAAATTTAATCCCTTTGGCGCTTTTGTTGAAGTGGTCTGGGGCAGTAACGCCGAATTTATTCAAGGGCTCTGCCACATTTCTGAATTCGGCTCGGACGAGAAAATGAAAAAAGCTGTTGAAATGGGCAAGAAATATCAATTTAAACTTTTAATGTTTGTTCCCGAAGAACATCGGATGAGTTTGGGGCTGTTCAAGGAAGAAGCGTGAACACAAAACAAAATATTTTTCCTCGCGCGCTCGTCCCGCCAGCGCGGGGCTCACTGTCCGATGAAAGCGTTTTATTCAAAATGCATGTTTAAAACCGATCGGAAATAAACCTGCATTTTGAAACCATGCTAAAATGCTTTCATAAGCGTCGGAAAAATGCTTCGTTTTGTGTTTTTGATAATTATGTAAAAATAAATATGCCCCGCCACGCAGCTGCGTGGCGGGGCATTCCATTTTACTTTATCTTTTTAATTTTCGGACAACCGACGATAATTCCCGGAATCCTATGATATGTTTCGGAATTTCCGGCGAATCGCCGAGAATCGGGGAAATAGTTATAATGATTTCCTCGTTAAACCAACCCGTCTCAATGCGATAGAAGTCTTCGCCGCCGATAACGGCATACACCGGCTCAAAATGCCAATCCGGCTGATTCGCCGGCAGATAATCTTCATGGTACAACCGGAGAGCCACGTAACCGTGGCTCCCTTGGTCATTTTTAGGTATGATTGGTCGCGTTTCCGCAACCCATTTACCAACTCGGCTATCGTAAGATTTATTACGGCCGAGTTCAACTCCTCTAAGAATTCTATCACCCTTTTTATATTTAATCGTAAATTGAACTTCCCCGTAACAATCATCGGGGCTTTTCCCGAAAAATTTCATCGGGATTCTGATAACTTGACCCTTTTCCGAATCCGGATTTTTTTCCGGATAAAGGTGGTGATAAATTTTTATCCAGGCCCATTCGTCGGCGGGATTTTCCCGCCACTTGGCGTTGGGTTCGGCGAAATAATTTTTACTGCCGTTAAATGATTCCAAAAAAGCCGGATCGGAATTTTTTACCACGGCGCAGGCCGTAATATGTAATTCCTGATGCCCCTGCACCATTACGAATTTTTGGCCGTTGTCCATTTCTCTCTCCTCTTTTTATAGGTTTCGTAAACCTATAAATCGTTCGGGGCGCCGCCGGCCCAGGCGGCGTATTTTTCTATTAATTCATCATCGGGAACGCGCAATAACTTGGCGCGATTTGCCCGCTCTTGTTCTTTTTTTTCTACGGCCTCGGAAAGCAGGCCGTAGATATACCATCCGACCTCTTCCTCTCTAATTTTAGGGAAGAGGTCGTCCAAATTAGGAATTAAATCGTAAAAATCATAACCGAGGTACTGCGCCACCCCGAAAATTCTTTCCCGGGTGGAAAAATAAATTCCCTCGGGGTTTTCAACCGTGCCGACCGTGCCGACGGCATCGCCGTCGGCGTTTTTAACAAACTTTCTAGCCAACGGCATCGTTAAAATATTTCCCAAAGTGGCAAGTATCAATTTACTGGTTTCGCTTGTTTCGGTAATTTTTCCGAATCCGCTATTAGTTCTTTTAAGATGGAAAATATAAATTTTATTAAGCGCCGGCTTTCCGGTGTTAACATCCATTACATATTTTTCTTCGTAAAGAATCTCTCTGGCTCGAGAACTTTTGCCGCCGCAAGTGGCGACTTTCGTTATAATCCCGGCCTCATCTTTTATTTCCCGAAACGCCGCCTCAAACGGCGTTTCGCCTAATTTTCCGCCTCCGCCGGGAAGGCCGCAACCCTCCGGCTTTCCCAACTCGCCGTTTGGTCCCAACGGGTCGGGGCTATTATGGACCAAGTAAACTCTCAAAGGAAACTGACCCTCTTCAAAAATTACTCCAAAACAGGAATTAATTATCGGTAAATTTTCTTGCGCTTCATCTCCCATCATAATCCTCCTATTAAATTGTTAAGGTTTTTCTTTATCCGCCGAAGTCTCGCAACGCGGGACGAAGGCGGGCGCACATTTGCATTACTGATATTTTAACCTAATTTTTAGCATATTGTCAAGCACTTGACGCATTACATTTTATTTGCTATAATACAACCAATATAGTTCCTAACAGGGTTTTTAATCTAAAAGCCGCAATTCAGCGGCTTAAGATTGAACCCAAAATAAGGAGGCCAAAAATGGTCAAGAAGTTCGAAAAACCCCCCGTCATCACGGCGGGGGACTCCACGAAATTCGGTCAGCCGGGCGCCTTTGAGGCGCTCAGGGCGCTGGCCGAGGTCGAGGGGTGGACAACCGGTTTCGTCGTTTTCACGGCGGCCAGCCACTTCGCTCCGCGTAAGCCGAGCGAGGTGACCGCGGCCGAGATCGAGGCCGCGTCGGCGGAGCTCGTGGCCCGCGGGAAGACCGCCAAGGCCGCGAAGGCAGCCGAGG
>Ga0155657_111_pt2 | contig 2981 bp, 1 predicted proteins | sample RifCSPlowO2_01_FD_107314 | JGI IMG/M metagenome (GOLD analysis project Ga0155657, IMG submission 107314) | Candidatus Nealsonbacteria bacterium RIFCSPLOWO2_01_FULL_43_32
CGTGCCCACGCTAAAGTTGCCCCAGACATCTAAGGTGTATCTGGGAGAGGTGGTGGCAATGCCAAAACTATAACCGGTATTAAAATATGAGCTGGCCGAACTATTGATTTGAAGATTAACATTATTATCAGTGCCGATGACCCTGAACTTGTCTGCTAATACTGCCCCGCCAGTGCCTGTGCCCCGCAGATAGTGAGCCCGGATTTCATCAGCCCCCAGCGCCCGATTGTAAATGCGGACTTCGTCGATAGGCCCGAGAAAGTAATTACCTAAATTATTACGACCTATTTCAACACTGCTTCGCGTTGTTGGAGATTGCGTATTTGCTGTGTCGTAAATAGTTTGGAGAACCCCATCTATGTAGAGTTTTGCGTTATTGATGTCAGTTTGAGCTTCACCAGTGTCAATTAAAACAATATGGTGCCAATTGCCGTCCCGAACATTAGTCGTCCATCTGCGATAGTTACTGGTATTTCTTCTGTATCCGGTCAATGTCGCTGTATCAAGCCACAAAGAGGGAACATTGTCTCCACCAGGGCTCATACTAAAAATAGTGCGTCTATCAGTCTGGGAATCTTTCAACCAAGCTTCAAAAGTTATTGCTCCAGAAGGAATAAAAGAAGTATCCACATAATCATCCACGCCGTCGAAAGACATACAGCCGGGGACTTTGCAAGTAGTAGTCGCCCAGCCGGATTCTCCTGAGGTGGCGTTTCGGCCGGGCATGGGCATGCCGGTGGCAGTGCCGTCATTTCCATAAGGCGAACGGTCGTAGGCGATGTTGGCCGAGGAAGAACTCATACCTTCGGAAAATGGCAGATATAAAACCAGGCCGTCGTCACTTCCATAGACATCCTGGAACATAGCTCCGGTGATATTGACATTGCCCGAAACATCAACACTCATCACCGAGGTGGCGTTGGCCCAAATGTTCAAGGGATTCTGGCTGCCTGTTTCCACGATAGTTAATTTAGCTCCGGGCGTGGTGGTGCCAATCCCGACATTCCCTCCGTATGGTTGCAGTAAAATATTGCTGGTGCTGGTGGCGATGATAAATTGCGCTCCTCCGCCCGAAATGGGGCCGGCAAAAGTGGAGGTGGCCGAAGATATCGTCGTGGTAGCAGAGCCTGCTGAACTGACGACGAAGTCCCCGCCGTTGACCGTCAGCTTGCTCGTCGGTCCCGAGTTACCGATACCGACGTTGGTGCCACTATCATATATAAGGGAGTTACCGATGGCATAGGTGTCGGTGAATTTGGGAATGTAGTTTGATGTCCCTGAGCCGCCGATGTAGCCGCCCGTGGCTGTTTGGCAATTAGCCGAAGAATCGCAGATAACATAAGTATTGCCGCCTCTGACCAGTTGCGCTAAGCCATCGCTCACCCCCAAAAGCAGTTGTTCGGAATTGGCGCCGGTCAGAGTGCCGCTAAACTGCAGATTATCGTTAACGGTCAAAGTGTCTTGGGTGATATCGTAAAGAGAATTTTCCACGCCCAAAGAACCTTGAATCGTCACGTCGCCTTCGGCATCTATTTTAAATCTTTCCACGCCGGCTACCGCCACCGACATTAAAGTATTGTTAGCCGCGCCCGAAGACGGGTTGATATATAAAGAGCCGTAAGAAAGCCCGGTGCCCAAAGGCGTGCCGGTCAGCCACAAAGGCCCTGAAAAAGTGGAAGAAGCGGTGCCTGTAATGGTTAAAATATTTTGGATGTCAACAGGAAAATCATTGAAATAAAATTGGTCAGCGGCCGAATTCCATCCCAAAATGGCATTGGGCGTGAGTGTGCCTCTCTCAAACTCCAAAGTGGCGTTTTCCGCGTCATCAGTCACATTGTCAGCGTTGATGATAAAAGTGGAAGAAGCTGTGCCCCCAGCTATCAGGTTGGAAATCGTGGTGGTGCCCGCATAAAGATTATTCCATCTGTTGGTGGCCGAACCCAAATCATACATTAAGTCTGAAGCCGGCAAAAAACTGGAATCAGCCCGGCCGGTCAAGGTAATGGTGTCTGAAGTGTCATCGCCCAAGTCAGTATTACTCAAAACGCTCAAACTGCCCGAAAATTGATTCGTGCCGTCGGCCTTAGTGGAATTGAACATGCCCACTATCTGAATATCACCCTCGGCATCCATGCGGATCTTTTCCACGCCGCCTACGGCCATGCCCAAAAGAATATTATTGGTGCCGGCTGTCGCAGGATTAATGTAGATAGTGCCTTGGCTGACGTCAGTGCCCGCAGGCAAACCGTTAAACACTACCGGACCCGCAATGCTCGAGATAGCGGTGCCGTAAAGCACGACGTTGCCCGACCCTATGATATTTCCCTGGACTGTTAATTTTTCTGACGGAGTAGTCGTGCCAATCCCGACATTGCCCCCGTAAGGTTGCAGTAAAATATTGCTGGTGCTGGTGGCGATGATGAACTGGGCTCCGCCGCCCACAATGGGCCCGGCGAATGTGGAGGTGGCCGAAGATATCGTCGTGGTAGCAGAGCCTGCTGAACTGACGACGAAGTCCCCGCCACTGACCGTCAGCTTGCTGGTGGGGCCAGCCGTCCCGATGCCGACATTGCCGGAAGAATAAACATACAAATTACTGCCGGCCGCAAAGTTTCCCGTAGTAGTGGAATTACCGATGACCGTGAGGTCTCCAGCAAAAGTGGAAGAGGCCGAGACAATGATGCCCACGGTAGTGGTCGGCCGAATGGCATTGGGACCGATGAACTGCCAGGAGTTGGGCGCGAGCGTGGCCAAACTCTGCCAGGTGCCCGTGCCGTCAGCGGATGAAGTTAACACCGCGTTCTGGCTGGCGTTGCTGGTCAGCTTAATGGTCGGCGCCTGGATATCCCAGCCAAAAGTAGAGGTGGCGCTGGTGCCGTAGAGCACGATATTGCCCGAGCCCATGATATTACCAGCTACTGCTAAATTGGTGCTGGGTGTTGAGGTGCCAATACCAACATAACTGAGAGGACTGACCACTA
>Ga0155657_111_pt1 | contig 1581 bp, 1 predicted proteins | sample RifCSPlowO2_01_FD_107314 | JGI IMG/M metagenome (GOLD analysis project Ga0155657, IMG submission 107314) | Candidatus Nealsonbacteria bacterium RIFCSPLOWO2_01_FULL_43_32
CCGACCCCCAGATGGGCTGGTAAATGCTGGTTTGAGCTAAAATTGCCTGGTCGCCAGAATCAATAGCAAAAAGAGGAGTGGCTGTGGTGGTGGTGCCGATTGACAAGTTCCCGGTAAAAGTGGAGGAGGCTTGAGAAATAATTCCTCCAGCAAAAGTGGAAACTCCGCTGGAAAGCGTGGTGGTGGCGGTGCCATTAGTGGTTACGACCATATTGCCGCCTGATACGGTTAATTTAGAACTTGGCCTTGTGTTCCCAATGCCGACATTGCCTGTTGAACTAATAAACATACTTGAAGTTGCTTGTGCCAAACCTGCCCCATCACCAATTATGAAATATCCTTTAGTTAATGAGATGTCTGAAATGGCATTGTAAAAAGACGCACAGGTTAAATTGCCTGAAGCGTCTATTTGGTAAGCGGCAGTTTCAGAAGAAGCGCAATCGGTAGGATTAGTTTTGAAAGCATCGGCCGTAGAAGCATTGCCCGTGAATCCTCCACCAGCCGTAACATAGCCAGTAAAAGTGGAAGAGGCCGAGACAATGATGCCCACGGTTGAGGTCGGCCTGATGGCGTTGGGGCCGGCGTACTGCCAGGAGTTGGGCGCGAGCGTGGCCAAAGATTGCCAAGAGCCAATGCCCGTGCTGTTGGAAGTTAAAACATAATTGCTGGCCGGACCTGTGCTCATTTTAAAGCCTGTGGTTTCGATGGGGTGGCTGAAGGTCGAGGAAGTATTGCCTGTGCCGTATAGAATAAGATTGCCTGAGCCGATGAGATTGCCCTGCACGGCCAGCGTGGCTGAAGGCGTGGATGTGCCGATGCCCACGTAGCCGTTGTTGGTGATGACCAAATTGGGAGTGGTCGTGCCCACGGTCAATAAGTTGGTTGATAAGGTGGTGGTGCCGATGCCCACTTGCGGGCCGCTGCCGGTCTTGACTAAGAAGGCCGGCACGATGGAGTTGCTGGTGGTGGCTGTGCTCGTGCCCACGCTAAAGTTGCCCCAGACATCTAAGGTGTATCTGGGAGAGGTGGTGGCAATGGCCACCTTGTTTTCGGAAATGTCCACGAACAAATCCTCGTTGCCTACGGTCAGGTCCCCGGCCATGGTGGAAGAGGCCGAGACAATGATGCCCACGGTGCTGGTGGGCCTGATGGCGTTGGGGCCGGCGTACTGCCAGGAGTTGGGCGCGAGCGTGGCTAAACTCTGCCAGGTGCCAAAACCTGAAGTATCAGAAGTTAACACCGCGTTCTGGCTGGCTCCGGTGGTGAGCTTGACAGCTGTAGTTTGGATGTCCCAGCCAAAGGTGGAAGTGGCGCTGGTGCCGTAGAGTACGATGTTGCCTGAGCCCATGAGATTGCCCTGAACAGCGAATTGGGCTGAAGGCGAAGTGGTGGCAATGCCTGTTCGGCCCAAAGGATCAACCACTAAAGACGGGGTGCTCGTGCCCACTGTCAGCAAGCCGGCCAGGGTGCTGGTGCCAATGCCGATTTGCGGGCCGCTGCCGGTCTTGACTAAGAAGGCCGGCACGATGGAGTTGCTGGTGGTGGCTGTGCTCGTGCCCACGCTAAAGTTGCCCCAGACAT